>FTDL01000044.1_pt1 | contig 23710 bp, 20 predicted proteins | sample 1639951 | NCBI WGS metagenome assembly FTDL01 (sample SAMEA3914869, study PRJEB12502) | metagenome | biome: forest; material: soil | place: USA | collected 2012-03-12 | depth 0.1 m
AGGCATTCGAACTTATACGTAGTAAGTATATTGTTAAATTCTGTCTTGTTATAATATACTTCATCTGTAGCACGTGCCTGCTTCTCTACAATGGTTGATACCGGAACATTTTCTTTTAATCTGTATAAAAGAAATTCTCCTGTCAATATGAAAACAATAATTACTCCCACATAAGGAGCTGCTTTTATTAAAAACTTTTTCATTGGCTAGAACTGGAAATAATAGAACGGAGCTTCACCAAAATAACCGTATAATAATGTTACTAAAATAAGAAATACATAAGCCGAGCGTCTTGCAAATGCAGGCCACTTACTTACTTCAAACTGATGGTCTTTATATTGCATAAACCACTCAAACGCTTGAAACACCAGTATTACATAAAACATTTCCAGAATGAAATGGTCTACTTTCCAGAAGGTATTTTCAAACATGGATTGAAAATAATTACCGGCATTTTTTATAGACGATGCTCTGAACAGAACGGTTGTAAATGAAAATATCAGGTACGTACCAAGCATTGCAAATGGTTTGATGTATCTGTTTTTATTTAAAAAAGTAATAACAGACTTTACCGGTGGACTTATTTTAGATAAATGCGTAGGTATAAAGTACAATCCGATCAATAAGCCAAATAAGATAAACGTTAAATTCGCTCCATGCCAGAAACCAATAATAACAAACAGCCATATAGTTGTTATAATTCTCCAGGAAGTACTTTGAATATTCTTTTTTGCAACAGGCAGAAACAGATAATCTCTGAACCAGGTTGTGAGCGTAATGTGCCACTTACGCCACGATTCAGGAATACTGGTAGAAAAAAACGGTGTTCTGAAATTGGTAGATAATTCAAAACTGAATAGTTTAGCCAGCCCCCGTGCAATATCCGCATACCCGGACAAATCACAATAGAGCTGCATAACAAAGAATACAGCACCAAATACCAGTTCCAGACCAGAGTAAGCGGCAGGGTTATGAAAAATCGGATCAACGCGTAACGCAATATTATCGGCCAGAGCTATTTTTTTAAAAAAGCCATACAACATCAGGCGCAGGCCATCAGCTGCATTGTTATAATTAAATTCTTTCTTAACATAAAATTGTTTGATTAAATCACTTGCACGCTCAATAGGTCCTGCAACCAGCTGCGGAAAAAACGTAACGAATGCCATAAACTCAACAAAATCTTTTGTAGGCGTAAGCTTTCTTTTATATACGTCAATCGTATAGCTTAATGATTGAAACGTATAATAACTGATACCTACCGGTAAAATAATATTAAGTGTGTTGATATTGGGATGAAAGCCGAGTAAAGCTGCGGAGTCTACAAATGATGTAATGAAAAAATTCAGGTATTTAAAATACATCAGCAATCCCAAATTCAGCACTGCGCTGAGCCACATATAATAACTCCGTTGCTTGTCAGTCGCATCAATCATCTTATAACCGGCATAAAAATCTACTCCTGCACTAAAGAAGACCAACGTTAAAAAACGATAATCCCACCAACCGTAGAATACGCTGCTGGCAATTAATACCATTATATTTTGCCACTTCTGATGGTTTTTTAAAAGCCAGAAAAGTGTAAACACAATAACAAAAAAAACAATAAAGGTAAATGAATTAAAAAGCATGAACGATTATGTATTAATGGAGATATATGTCAGGTAAGAATTATATTTTTATTGAAACTGTTTTTCTTCAACAAGCCAGATGCATTTTATTGCACATGCAGAATCAAGCGAAACTTTTTGCTCTTCAGAAATCCGCTGAATCTCTGATTGGTATTCACCTTTTTCTTTAACATCTTTTTTATATGCCTGAAGTTTTTTCGCAAACTCATCTTCAAAAGGCATCCGCGTTATACCGTCTTTATAATAAGCATAGGTCTTATCTATAAAATCAAAACCCAGCCTTTTTATATTCGGTTCGGTTCCACCGAGAATGATAATATCATCTTTGTTTATAATATCAATCACGTTCACCTGACTTCTGTGCAAACGCGTATCATTATGATTACGCAGTATTGTTTTATTGTAGAACCAATACTGGCTTGTTGAATCATAACTTTCAAAAAAGTGTCCCCAGAATAAATTGGCTAAATAACTATCGCCAATCATTAAAACTTTCGGGACAGTTTTATTTTTATGCGATTCAAATTGCAGGTTGGGATATGCATATTTTGTCATACTCATGGGAAAAAGCAGATTCAGCGCACCTTCAATATCATTATCTTCATAATGCGACAACTCCATATCAATCTCCTTCCAATAAATATCAGGAATATCAATTTTTCGTCTCTGTTCAACAAAATTATTAATAGAATCCATAACCAGAGCCATTGCATACTTACTCCAGTGAATGCCCGTCTCTGTATATAAAGGATACGGGCTTGTTTTTTTCATAGTTAAAATATGTGCTCTGAAATCAATGTAATTGATGTTGTATTCATCCAGTAATTTCCGAAGCACATAATAGTTTGTTTGATCTGTTGTTTTGCGCAGCAACGAATCCGGTATATATTCCGGATAGAAAGATGCTTTTCCCGGCGCCTGAATAAAAATAAATTCTTTGCCGAGTTTTTGTAAGGTATCCTGAACAAATTTCATTTTCCGTACATATTCGCGCAGCTTCTCTTCTCCTACAAAGTCTGCCCCATAGTAGGCATTTATATAACCTTGTTCAAAAAGATATTTATTTTTGCCAAGTACACCCAGTGCCATGTGCAGCTTATTAAAACAGGTATAATCAATCTGATTGTGTACCCGTATAAATAAAGGACTCAGACAATTATTTAAAACAATATGTTCTTCAACACTTTTTTGATATTCTGCGGAAAACCAATTGGGAATAGTTAATGCAGATGCTGTTTTATTTTCATAGCTGCCTGCAAGTTTCTGCAATTCAAATGTTCTGATCCAGGACAACCAAATAGTACTTGAAATACCAACCAGAAGTATTCCAAATAATATATATCTGATAATTTTGTCTGACTTTTTCATTTAAAATCTGAAATAGATAAATGGATTAAATCCGAACGCGGTAATAAAGCTCACATCAATTAATACCAGAAATGCTACAATAAGGAAAACACTGATGTGCTTTGCATTTCCATATGTTTCAAAATAGAAATAATCCTGAATTTTTTTGCCAAATGAATTTGCAACAAGAAATGAGAAAAATGCTGCCATTGCAAAGACGATAAGCGTTCTGTTCTCAACCTGTACGTATTGAAAATTAAATTCAAACATTTTCTGAATGAATTGATAGGCACTGGTAAAATCTTCCAAACGGAAAAACACCCAGCCAACAACTACAATTATAAAGGTAATCAGTATGCTGATCCATCTGCCCAGTTTTTCATATATGTTCAACAGAAACATACGTTCAAGAACTAAAAACATACCATGATAAATACCCCATATAACAAAGTTCCACGACGCGCCATGCCACAAACCCGAGATCAGGAAAACCAGCCAAAGATTAAAATACAAGCGCGCTTTAGTTGCTACTTTATTTCCTCCTAACGGAATGTAAAGATAATTTTTCATCCAGCTGCTTACTGAAATATGCCAGCGTCTCCAGAACTCTGTAATACTGGCTGATGTATACGGATTATTAAAATTCTCCGGAAACTGAAACCCGACCATCTTCGCAATACCTATTGCCATGTCCGAATAACCGGAAAAATCAAAATAAATCTGAAATGTATAAGCTATGATACCCAGCCAGGCTTCGCTTGAATTCAAGGATGAAATATCTCTGCCTAATATCTGATCTGCAAATACACCAATCTGATTTGCAATCAATACTTTTTTTGAAAGACCGATTACAAACCGGTAAAACCCTGTAAGTTTATCATCAACCGTTGATAGGTTTGTTCTTCCGACAGGCTCTATCTGGCTGGCTAAATCATGATACCTGATTATCGGACCAGCGATCAGTTTGGGAAATAACATAATATATACCTGATAATCCCAAACATTCGTCAACGGTTTATGAACACCTCTGTAGGTGTCCACTACATAGGTGATTGTTTCGAAGGTATAAAAAGAAATCCCAATTGGTAAAATTACTTTAACCCAATGAATATAATCGAGGCCAAATGAAGTAAGAACATGATTTACATTTTCAATAAAAAAATTGGAATATTTGAAATAACAAAGCAGCCCGAGATTAATGCAGATAGAAATTGTAAGATATATTTTTTTCTTAACAATGGTTTCACTGTTTGACATTAAGCGTACAAAATAGAAATCCAGAAATGTTGTACCCAGTATTACAAAAATAAATTTGGGCGCTCCCCATGCATAAAAGAAAATACTGAATACAAGAATCGTAATATTTTTAAAACGCGCAGGCGTTATATAATATGTAATTAAGAATATCGGTAAAAAATAGAGTAGAAATACAATGCTGCTAAATACCATATTTATATTAAATAGATTCTAACTTCTATTTGTTTAGAATGTTGTTTTTAATCTTACTTATTTTTGCTCTTATGTGCCAGTAATAAAGTACGGCTTTTACCTTACTGTTTTTTAAGGTCATTTGCTTTATCGCTGTGAGCCTGGCATGATCTACGGGATTTATTTTTCCATCTTCACTATATCCGAATGCTTCCATCATTGCTGCATACTTTTTCCAGTAAAGCGTTTGAAACTCTTCCGGCATTTCTGTTTTCCAGTTCCCAACTTCACCTTTTCTAAAAAACTTTTCGCTGAAATTGGCTTCGTTGGTATTGTTATCTCCTTCACGGCCATGTCTCACATTGCCCGTTTTCTGGGTTTCGAACGTGGGAAGCTCATCCCAGTTTGGCTCAGGAAGATTTAATTCTTTTTCTAATTGTGTAAATATTTTCTTCGGTTCTTTAATCAGATCCTCAAAACGAATCAATATTGGCTCTTCCTTAATCCACAGTCTGCAATTATTGCCCCAACCACCAAAATGTGAACCACGCGTGGCACGTGTAGCATCTTTAAAGTTTGTGTAAATATCAGAGTTGCCGTCAATGAGATTTTTTCTTTTAAATGCTGTTGAACATATTGCATCTCTGCCATCGCGCACAAGATAAATTACGGTATGCTTTTTCCGGTTATACTTTTTTAATTGAAATGGCAGATCATGTGCCTTAATAAAATTTATTTCGCTGCTCTTCTCAAGATCAAAATCAATTCTATCTTCATTTTCATATGAATCAATACCATATACGTGATATAGAATATTTCTAAAAAAAGTATTTCCCGATCTAGGATAAGAGGCAATCCAAATAACACTCATTTACAGTAACGTTTTTTATACACAGATACTATTCTTATTCTATGTATGAATGGTCTGATCATTTCATGTATCTTTTTTATAATATAATGGTGGCGGGAATCATTATACAATAAAACACACAAAGAATTTTCTGTTTAATATTGTTTGTATTGCTTTATTATTCAATACTTCTAATTAAATAAATACATCAACAACCTTTCATTAAACAACTTCAAATATACAATAAAAAAATAATAAAATCGAAGCCTGTTATTTTTAAGCATTTTTATAATGAACGTATATTTTCAACATTTCCGGCTTATTCCCCATGTATGTACCATAAAAGTTTTGGGTTGCTCAAACGTACAAGCTCTTCCACAACCTGCATCGAATAATGTTGTTTTCTTGAAGCCTGCTGTATTTGCTGCTTTAACTCTTTACTTAGATACGGATGATAAAATTTATACGGTTTAATCCACAGACTATCTGCCGCAATCTTTTTCACTTTTGCGGTATTTATGATACAATTCGGTTTTATACGTTCGTATGTTTCAGGCGGCATACCATATATTTCTTTCAGTTGTTCTACATACATATATCCACCTAACAGATTTCTATATTTTATAATCCGGGATGCAAATGCCGGACCAATGCCCGGAAGGGTTTCCAGCGCAGTAGAATCAGCCATATTAATGTCAATACTATGTTGCTTTAGATGTGTGCCTTTATCTTTAGTATTACCTTTTTGCGGATACGAAGCTTTGGTGATGGCATAGCCATAGGACGTACTATAAGCAGTATAGGGCTTTTTAACTTCGCATGTATCAGACAGGTATGTGACCTGCAAAGCAGATGGCTGGGGTTTATAAAAAAACCAACGATAGCAGTATTGTAATATAAACGGCATCATCAGCACCGTAATCAATAATAAAAATCCTTTAGCTTCACGGTTACTTGAACCGTTAGCTTGTTTAGCTGATTGAAAAGACATAGTGTTAAAAGTTACTTGTGTTTTTTAATAATTCCGGCATCTATTTTATGTAAAAACTGATTTAAGTCCTGCTTAAGCTCCCCCGAGAGCAGGTATAAACCAATGATATTAAAGATGCTCATGGAAAATATCATGGCATCTGAGAAATCTATTACTTTGCTAAGGCTCATGGATGAACCCACAATGATAAAAAAACAATAGATAACTTTATAGATAAGTTCAGATATAGTGCCGGCGCCAAACAGATAGCCCCACGATTTCAAACCATAGTATGACCAGGAAATCATAGTGGCAAAAGCGAACAGGAATACACTTACAGAAAGAATATAATGAAACCAGCTTACGGTTGAATTGAATGCATGTGATGTAAGAGCAATGCCATCTTTACCCGCATCCTGATACGCACCTGTAATAACAATCACTACAGCTGTCATAGTACAGATCACAATAGTATCCAGGAACGGTTCCAGTAACGATACAAGTCCTTCGGTAACAGGTTCATTTGTTTTTACTGCAGCGTGTGCAATCGATGCCGAGCCCACGCCTGCTTCGTTTGAAAAAGAAGCTCGGCGGAAACCTGTAATCAATACACCCAATACACCTCCATACACAGCATCTGCACGGAATGCACCTTTTATAATCAAAAGGAATGTCTCAGGAATTTTATCGTATGCAGCAAAAATAATATACAGACAAGCGAGCACGTATAAAGCACACATAAACGGCACAATTTTCTCCGTTACGTTTGCAATAGATTTTATGCCACCAATAATGACGCTGCCTACCAGTAAGCTTAAGATTAATCCTGGAAGCCATAAATTACCTGCAAACCAGCTATTAGTGCCGCCTGTTTCTGCTACCAGCTGTGCCGTAACCTGATTGCTCTGAAACATATTCCCGCCACCGAGCGCACCTCCAATACACATAAGAGCAAATAGTGCTGCAAGTGCTTTCCCTAATACGGGAAGGCCCTTTGCTTTTAATCCGTCGCGCAGAAAATACATCGGACCGCCTGATACTACACCAGCTGCACTCACCTGTCTATACTTTACACCTAAGGTACATTCTGCAAACTTGGTCATCATTCCGAAGAAGCCGGCAACGATCATCCAGAAGGTTGCACCCGGGCCGCCCAGCGAAATAGCAACGGCAACACCTGATATGTTTCCCAGCCCAACTGTACCCGACAACGCAGTAGCCAGTGCCTGAAAGTGATTGACTTCACCTTTCGAATCCGGATCATCGTATTTGCCGCGTACGATATTGATTGCTAAGCCAAAACGTGTAACATTTATAGCTTTGAGATAGAAGAAGAAAAATAATCCTGCTGTAATAAGCCAGAGTACAATCAGTGGAACATCAATACCGGAAACAGGAATCGAATAAAAAATAATTGAAGTAATAAAATCGGAGACCGGGCCGATGAACGCATTTATCGCAGCATCGAGACTTTGTGTTTCTTCCATTTTATAAAATAAAGGAGAAATAAGGTAGGATACAAAAAAAGAGTGGCGCTTATCAACGCCACTCTTAACCCTTTTATCAACTTATTCGCCAACTAAACGAACAAAAGTTGGCTATGTAAGACATGTTCAGTAAACGCTTGCTTCAGAGAAGTGTTGCATTTGATAAATCAAAACTACAAGAAAGATTTTCGATAAACAAATAAAAACATGAATTAATATCCTACAAATGAATACGTTACGACACAAAAAGTTTATCATAAGTTAACATTTCAATGATGTTTCATAGAAAAGTATAGCCTTTTATAAAAATCAGGATAAAATTTCACCCTTATTTCTAATAAAAAATATTTTTTTCTGAATAGAAGGGTAAAAAATAATGTGGATATTTTTTGCCTTTTGTACGAAAAGCTTTCTTTAAATAAAAAAGCGGCTGACAGATCTGAGTCTCATGCCAGCCGCTTTTATTCTGTTATTTGAAATTTTAGGAATTTTAAATATTTGGTATTAAGCCTTAAGCTGTTCTTTTACCAGCTCTAATCCTTCTATCAATGAGTGTGGTTTATATCCTAATTGATTTTTTGCTTTTGTAATCACAAATCCTGTCTTCGGGGGACGCATAGCAGGCTGTGTAAATGTAGATGAATCTGCTTGCTTGATCAAACTTTTATCCAATTTCCACACATCTGCAACGGTGTGTGCCAATGCATACGGACTTAACATCTCTTCACCGGAAATATTAAAAATGCCGGTTGCATTATTTTTTACAATCAGCCAGCATCCCATTGCCAGATCTTCTGCCAGTGTTGGTGTGCGCCACTGATCATTTACCACATTGATTTCTTTTTTCTGTTCCAGGTTATTTTTCACCCAAAGAACAATATTGCTGCGGCTCATATCCTGCACTACACCAAATACAAGCACAGTGCGAGCAATAGCCCATCGCAATCCGGATTTTTCAACTGCTTTTTCAGCTTCCCACTTTGTCCAGCCATAATAATTCACCGGATTAGGAATTTCTTCTTCTGTTAAAGGGCCGTGTGTACCGTCAAAAATAAAATCGGTCGATACATGTAATAAAAATGCACCAACTTCTTTACATGCCTTTACAATATGATTTACCGCATTGATATTCTGATCTACACATGTTTCTTTATTCAGCTCACATTGATCTACATGTGTCATTGCTGCCGTATGGATAACAGCATCCGGTTTATGCTTTCTGAATACTGTTAAAACATTTTCTTCAGAAGTAATATCCATCGGTTCATAGATATAATCTTCGTAGATCTCATCTCTGTTTGCGCCGCGCGCTGTAGCGATAAGCGTTATTTCAGGTTTTAAATATAATAGAGAAACCAGTTTTTGTCCAAGCAAACCGTTACTACCGGTGATTAATATTTTCATAAGGCCGAAGGCCTAAAGCTTAATGCTCAAGGCTTGATTAATAGTTAATAATTACTTAAAACTTTAATTGATAATCATTATCAGAAGAAATTAGTTAAGAGCAAAATGTAAATATAAAGGTTACATTTTACACTCTAAACTTTACATATCTTAAAACATATTACTTAATGCCTAAAACATTAAAGCTTATAAAACCATGCGCAATCGTACAGTTTAATGATTTTTTTAGTTTTCATTTTTACAACAGTAACTTTCATCGGTACATCCTTAAAAGGTCTGCTGCTGCCATCAACTTTTACCTGTGCAATTTTATCTATTACATCAAATCCACTGATTGTTTGTCCGAATACAGTATAATTATTATCTAATGAAGGTGTGCCATTTTTATTTTGTACAATATAAAACTGCGATCCGCTGGATGCGCGTTGCGGGTTAGCTCCATCACCCATACGGGCTGCCGCTAAAGCACCTTTATCGTGTTTTAATGCCGGTACAAATTCTGCCGGTATCGTATAACCCGGTCCGCCGATACCATCGTTTGTTACAATAGAATCTTTTGAATTCGGGTCACCGCCCTGGATCATGAAATCGAGGATCACACGATGAAATGTTGTTCCGTCATAAAAATGTTTTTGTGCCAGATCAATAAAATTCTTTTTATGCAATGGGGTTTGATTATATAATAATAAAATCATATCTCCATAAGATGTAGAAATGGTTACCAGATAATCGTCTTTGGGAAGTGCCGGTTCTGCTGGTTTGGTTTGCGCATGTGATAGGAATGCCAAACTAAAAATAAACAGGGTAAGAAAGAATTGTTTCATTGTTTTTATAAGTAATAGGTAATACATTCTACAAGTGGTTGGTATCCGCCGCCGCGGATAAGTGAATAATTATTTCCCTTCAATTAAAAGTACAGACACTTAAACATATCGAACCACGGCGTATTTTTCAGTCGACGCAAAACATGCCGTGGTTCGATATGTTTACGCAAGTGCATTAATTAAGAGCTTGTACCGTGAATTTGCGTAAACTACCAACCACCTGATTATCTTGTTTGACAGCAGAATCAAACCCCATTGGAAGTACAATGCACAATTCATCAGGTATCTACAGGGCTTTTTTGATCTCTGCCAGAATAACATCCGCACCATCCTTGAGTAAAGCATTCGCCAGTTCAACACCTTTCTCTTCAGCATCAATAGCGGTAAATGCAATTTCCTTACGCAGATATTTTGTCCCATCCAGACTAACAATTCCGCCTGTTAACATATACGATATACCTTTCAGTTGTGCAAGTGCAAATACCGGAATGCTGCAACCGCCTTCGAGGGTACGTAAAAAGGCACGTTCCGCTAACACAGCTGTTTCTGTAATACCATCATTCAATGTGTCACGTATAATTGCCGCTTTCTCTTTATCAAGCGCACGTGAGGCTTCTATTGCAAGCGTGCCTTGTCCGGCAGCAGGAATAAATTCTTCCAGTGAAAGTTTTTCTTTGATCAAGGCGTCGTAACCCATACGATGCATACCGGCATAAGCAAGCAACATAGCATCACAGGCGCCTTCTTCCATCTTACGGATGCGTGTCTGGAGATTACCGCGCATATCAACCATCTTTGCTTCCGGATAAAATTTTCGAAGCAATGCTCTTCTGCGCGTTGAAGAAGTGCCGATTACAATATCGGAGTTCTGCTTTAATGTATCAATCGGTTTATGGCTTACCAGTACATCGTTCACCAGCTCACGCTCCGTGATAGCAAGTATGTACATACCTTCTTTCAGATGTGTCTGCAGATCTTTTGCACTGTGCACCGCAATATCCACAGCTCCGGTAGAGAGCTGTTCTTCCAGTTCTTCTGTAAATAAGCCTTTTGATCCGATCTTTGATAACGACTGATCTAAAATTTTATCGCCCGTAGTATCTATGATAATAATTTCAGTATCTAATCCTTTTGCCTGTAAAGAAGCGGCTACATGTTCGGCCTGCCACAAAGCCAGCTTGCTGCCACGTGTTCCAATACGAATGGTTTTCGTCATTATTTCTTATTGAATATTTTATTCATTTGAAAAGAAGTATCCATAAATACCATTTTCGAATTGATGTTCCGTTCTATTTCTGCATGTGCTTCATTGAGCACCTGAGACAGACTCAACACTTTTGAGAAGTCAATAACTTTGCTGAATTTCTGTACCATATCATCGGTACTGTTCTCGTCTACACGCAACAGATCCGTACCTACTTCTTTATACATTAAGCTGTCTCTGAATATACCCAGGCCATACTGCAGCAACGATTTTTGCAATTCGCGCGGCAAGGACCCAAACTCTTCAGACATACGGATCATATCCTGCAATTTAGAACTGAAGCAGGCTCTGAACCAATCTCTGATTTTGGATTCATGATCCTGATCTTCTTCCGACAATAACTGAATAGCTTCGCGCATGTTGCCATCGGCTAAATACGTAACACGTTTTGCCTGCGCTTCACTGATTCCTTTTTTATCCATCAGGTACTGTTTGATCTCTGCATCTTCGAACAAACGCACCTGAACACGCTGCGTACGGGAAATAATCGTTGTCAGCAATTTTTCCTGCTGTACGGTTACCAATAAAAACAACGTCTTTGCAGGAGGTTCTTCCAATGATTTCAGCAAGGCATTAGCACCCTCTGCTCGCATGGCTTCAGGCAACCAGATAACAACTACTTTATATTCTGCTTCAAAAGCTTTCATTGAAATTTTCTTTACAATGGTTCTGCTTTCTTCTACGTTAATAAGCAATTGCTTATTTTCTCCATCCAGCAGTTCCATCCAGTCTGTGAAAGAGAAGAATGGATTTCCTAAGAATGCTTCGCGCCAATCCGGAAAGAATACTTCACTCGAAGCATCTTTTGTGATTTTTTTATTTGTTGTAACCGGAAATATAATGTGCAGATCCGGATGTATCAGCTTATTGAATTTACTACAGGAAGAACATTTTCCGCAGGAATCAGTTGATGTTCTTTCAAGACAATTCACATACGTTGCATACGCCAGTGCCAATGGCAACGCCGCAGATCCTTCCACACCTGCAAACAACTGCGCATGTGCCACGTGATTATTCTTTACAGAATTCATCAGCGTATTTTTCACTTCCTGTAAACCGGGTATCTCAGCAAATTGCATATCGTATTTATTTCAGTAATTGTGAGCGCTGTTGTGCTTCTTGATTAAATATGTGTGTAAGGATAGCAATGTCTTCTGCGCTCAATTCAACTTTTCTGCGTGCCATACCTTTCTTTGCGACATCAAACGCTTCAGCCAGACGAAATTCTGTAAAGCCTGAAGCGGAACCCCAGGCAAAGGATGGTATAAATTTTGGCGGGAAGGCCGCATCAAATACATTGCACGATACGCCTACAACACTTCCGGTATTAAACATGGCATTAATACCACAACGTGAATAATCACCCATGATTAAGCCATGAAATGTTTTTCCTGTATCTTCTAATTCATCGGTGCTGTACGAATGAACTTTGATAGACGAGTAATTATTTTTCAGATTTGAAATATTGGTGCCTGCTGCCAGATTGCACCACTCACCAATCACAGAGTTTCCGATAAAACCATCGTGTACTTTATTGCTGTAACCAATAAATATGGTATTGCTTACTTCTCCCCCAACTTTACAGTACGGCCCGATCGTATTATCGCCACGCATCTTTGAACCCATGGCAATTACAGAACCCTGACATGCTGCAAATGGCCCTTTGATAATTGTACCTTCCTGTATTTCTACATCTTTGCCGATATATACCGGCCCATCTTCTGCATTGATGATAGCAGCCTTGACAGATACGCCGTTCTCAACAAATACATTAGAAGGATTGTATACAATCGTATGTTTATCTGCAATTCCGCAGCTGACTCTGTCTTTGGTTATTAATTTAAAATCGTTTCGTATTTCAGCGCCATTGTGCGTAAACAGATCACTTGGCTTACGAATAATCAGCACATCCTGAAAATAATCGACGTGTTTTTTCAGCACACCTTTTGAGGCTAGTACCAAACCTTGATAGGTTAAACCTTCGCCTTCATTAAGCTTTTGAATTTCTGCAACGAGTTGCTCATTCGGACAAACCGAACCATTAATATATAACTGAACAGAATCAGTTGAAGGATATTTTCCCTGTAAATAAGTTTCTGTCTGAAAATAGCAATGGGCGTTTGAAAAATACTGCTGCCATTTTTCGCGAATGGTATAAATTCCTATACGCAACTCTGCCGCAGGTCGTGTAAAAGTTAAAGGCAGTAAAGCCTTCCGGAGACCCGGCTCATCAAAGAATAGAATATTCATATATCAAAAATAAAAAAGTCTTTCCAATTTCCATTGAAAAGACTTTAAATCCCTGTAAATGGGGAGAATTATTATTTTTTGTAACGTTTGTTGAATTTTTCAACACGTCCTGCAGTATCCAAGAACATTTTCTGACCTGTATAGAAAGGGTGAGAAGCAGAACTAACTTCCAATTTAACTAACGGGTAAGTTTTGCCATCTTCCATAACGATTGTATCGCCGGTTTTGATAGTAGAACGGCTGATGAATTTTACATCCGCAGACATGTCGTGGAATACCACTTCTCTATAATCCGGGTGAATACCTTGTTTCATGATTGTATTGTTTTAATTTTCTTTTCTGTTTAACTGAAAATGCGGCCAGAAGCTACGCTTACAGATCATTTTCCTCCGTTCACTCAATGAACCGGACAGCAAAAATACGGAATATTCTCAAGACAGCAAAAAATAACGGATAAATTATACCAGAATCGGTAAAAGACAAACGCAGACAGGATTTTTTGAATGATAAGAAATCTGTCAGGGTAACAAAAAATGACAAAATACGTAAAAACCACTCATAAAAAGCATTTTTTATCTCTGAACGTATATTTGAACCTATCGTTCATTTGCATAATTGCAAGAGCCAAATTATACCTCACCCGTAGTTCATCCGTACTTTATCCGTAGTTCACCCGTATTTCACCCGTAGTTGCACTTGGGAAATAGGTAGGAAATGCCTGTTCATCTGTATATTAAACCCTATGTAACAAACACTACTTTCCGTATTTCACCGTAATCTGTAACACATAAATTGCCTGTCAAATGCTATTTTAATAAAATGGAAACATGACGTATAACTTGCATAAGGCAATAGCGTTAATTTTGAGCCTTTATTTTTATAAAAAGCATACGCTGTGAATTATACGCTCCACGTTAACTTTATACTTAAAACTTAAAACCTATTACTATCTTTGCTTATTAAGCATACAATCATGGCAGAGAAAAATCTTATCTTAACAAAGAAGCAAATTCAGCAACGTATAAAACGTATTGCATTTGAAATTCTGGAACAAAACTTTAAAGAAAAAGAAATTGTCTTTGCCGGCATTTATGATCGTGGTTATTCGTTCGCTAAATTATTGGAAAAAGAATTCAAAACGATTTCTGCCATACAAACCTCTTTGGTAAAAGTAACGCTTGATAAGCAAGCTCCGTCGCAAAGTGAAGTAGAACTTGATGTAGATATTAAAACATTAAAAAATAAGTGCATTATAATTGTAGACGATGTACTCAGCACAGGCCGGACCATCGCTTACAGCTTAAAACCATTTTTAAATATCCGTGTGAAACGTATACAAACAGCATTCATTGTAGATCGCGGACATCATACCTTTCCTATTTCTGCCGACTTTGTAGGATATGTAATGGCTACTACATTAAACGAACATGTAGAAGTAAATCTATCTGCAAAAGAAATGGCTGTTTATCTGAGTTAAAAGTACCGGCACTATTCTATGATTTAGCGCACAAACTTCCAAGAATCAGAGATACGCAATGCTGTTGTTTGCTATGCATCAAAATCCTTGAAGGTTGTTAGATCCACTAAAAAATAAAGTCAACGTATTTCATTTAATTATAAAACAAAAAGCTCCGGTCTTACATTAAGACCAGAGTTTTTGTTTTATGTATATGTTATTTATTTTATTTCGCCGCAACGACTTGGTTTGAAGAATTTGGCTTCTTTATTCTTTTACTTTTCCGTATGGTAATACACGTTTATCCATCATGTCTTTTACAATTGTTTTTGAAACTTCAACAGACATGGTGTAAACATTTTGCGGATCATACGACATGGTTTCTGCATAATAAACTAAAGAATCCTGAGGATAATTGAACATATCTGCTTCTACTGTATAGTTAACCGTTGTTGTATAATAACCCGGAGTAGTTACTGTCTGATATGCCTGATTGTAATAATTACTCACTCCATTATAATTGTTATAATATCCACCATTGTTATAGGCGCCATTGCTGTTATAATAGCTATTGCCGCCATAACTATTGTTATATGTACCATTGTTATAACCATTCGTGTAACCATTATTATTGTATGTATTATTATACCCGTTATTGTATCCGTTATTGTATCCACTGCTAGGCACTGTTGTTGTTGTCGGCGGATTGTAATAGGTCTGTTTATTTTTGTCTACCAAAACAATACACATGATGGCATCATAGGTAGTATCTTTCAAATCCATCAGAAATGATTTAGGATCTGTTTCCTTAAACGCCTGCGGACCAAATGTCTGGTAAGCAGACGCTGCATTAATGCCTTGATACTGCAACGCTCTAACCATGTCAAATTCCATATCCTGCCGCATTTCAATATCCTTATCGCCCATTAATCCAATCACAAGAACCTTGTGATATTTTTTAATTGCTAAAGCAGGCTGATTCCACGAAGAAACCAATTGTGTAGATGTACAGGATTGCATGAGTAATCCGGAAGCCAGAGCTGATAAAACGGCTCCTAATAAAATGTATTTTTTCATGTATGGCGTTGTTTTAGTTATGACATAAATACGCACTTATTCTGTAGCAAATTTGTAATAATCAGAAATTTACGATTTTAGCAGTTTCAATAAAACGATTACTTTCCAAAAAAATCTTTCCACGACATTGCTTTTCCATATTGCAGCACACCACGTTTAAATACCTGAGAAGCCAGATACGTTGATACAATAAATGCCGCTCCCAACAGAAACATAGAAATAAAAATTTCCCAAAGCTCCACTCCAAATGGAATGCGCAGCATCATAGCCACAGGCGACGTTAACGGGAAATACGACAAAACAACAGCTGTGTGTGAATTAGGATCACTGATAATAAAACCTGCAAACAAAAACGTAATAAACAGAGGAGCAGTAATTGGAAATGTAAATTGCTGAGTATCGGTTTCATTATCTGTCATGGCACCAATAGCCGCAAACAAGGATGCATACAGCAGATAGCCGAAAATAAAATAAACAAAGAAACACACCGAAAGCTGAAGTAAAGGCAAGCTTTCAAAACCTTGTGTAAACACGTTCCACTCCATTGCCTGCCAGGCATCTTTACTTACATGCAATGTATCCTGAATATTTGCATCATTAAATTTTGAAAGCGAATCCCCATACCGCTGATTGAATTTCGAACCAACCCATACATAAATCAGTGTCCAAAAACAAAACTGTGTAAGGCACACCGCAGCAATGCCTAAAATTTTTCCCATCATCCAGTAAAAGGGTTTAACAGAACATAGAATAACTTCTACCACTCTGTTTACTTTTTCATCTACAATGCCTTTCATTACCTGTACCCCATAATAAAAAATGAAAAAGTAGACAATAATCGCACAAAACAATCCTGCCGTTTGATGCAAATCTGCATATTTTTGAGGTTCCGCCAGCGCAATATATTGAATATCGGTTTCAGCTTGCGCTGGCAAATAGGTTGAGATAACTTCTTTTGCGTAAATATCCTGCAACTTATTTTTAATTTTCCATTGCTCAATAGTTGACAGACCTTTTTTATCCCACAATACAATTTCCTTTTGCGGAACAGAATAACTCACTAAAATATCAGCATGATTTTCTTGATGCATAAATTCTGTTTCAACTTCTGCAACACTTTTATCAGTTTTCGGGTGAAAAATAAATGTATCATCTGTATAATTACCAGCCTGTTTTTGATCCGTCGTGGAATGTAGCCAAACATGAATGCGCTCCGTGGTATCCAGACTTAAATAAACGGGTATAAGCAATACACCCAGAGACAAAACCGGTCCAATCAATGTCATTATAATAAATGAGCGCTTCCTGATACGGTTTATATATTCCTGTTTCAGAACAATAAAGATTTGTTTCATAATGTATGCTGATTTACAACATCTAAAAATATATCCTGCATGCTTGGCAAATGCTCCTCAAAACTATGCACCGTTCCGTTTTCTATTAATTGACTCAGCAGTTGTTTTGCATCTAAATTTGTTGCCAGCAGATACATAACCTTTTCATCATTTAGCTTCTTCTGTTCAATAACAATTGTTTGAAAAGCTGGCGGCAACTGCCCGCTATAAATAAGGCGTACATAACCTTTATCAAACTGTTTACGGATTTGATGCGGCCCGCCTTGTAATACAACCTTTGCCTGGTTCACCATCAATAATTCTGTACACAGGTCTTCAACTGTATCCATGCGGTGTGTGGAATAAATAATGGTTGCGCCGGCTGTGTGTAATGCCTGAATTTCCTTTTTTATTATTTCTGCATTGGCAGGATCAAAGCCACTGAATGGTTCATCCAAAATCAATAATTGAGGCTGATGTATAACAGAAGAAATAAACTGTATCTTTTGTTGCTGGCCTTTTGAAAGTGTTTCCAGCAATTGATCTTTCAAATAGTCAATTTCCAGGCGCTTCAGCCAATCAGTCACATTTTGTCTGGCATGTTTTGCAGACATCCCACGTAATTGCGCAAAATAAACCAATTGTGCATGCACAGTCATTTTTCGATATAGGCCCCGCTCTTCCGGCAGATAGCCCATCTTCATGCGGTCTGTTTCTTTTAACGGATTTCCGTTAAAAAATAATCTTCCGCTATCGGGCAATACAATCTGTGTGATTAAGCGCAACAATGTTGTTTTTCCTGCACCATTCGGACCAAGCAAGCCAAGAATTGCATGCTTCTGCAACTCAAAAGAAACCTGATCTATTGCTGTATAGGTGCCAAACGTTTTAGTAACGTTATCTAACCGGAGAATTTCAGACATATTTATATACTTCAGCAGGATATTCTATTTCTGATAAATATAAAGCTTCCGGAGGAGCCGAAATCCCGGCGCGCTTACGATCCTTTGCCAGGATAATCTGCACAAATTCATCTAAACTCATACGCCCCTTGCCTACTTCCAGCATCGTGCCAACAAGAGTACGTACCATACCACGTAAAAACCGGTTCGCTTTTACATGAAAATATAACATATCTCCGTTTCGTTGCCAATAAGCATGAAAGATGGTACAGTTAAAATTTGTAACATCGGTATGTACCTTACTGAAACTTTCAAAATCTTCGTATTGCAGCAATAGCGCTGCAGCCTTATTCATCTCTTCTATATTGATTGGCGGATAAAAATAATATGCCAGCCCTATTTCAAACGGATTCTTAACCAATGTAATACGATAGATATACGCTCTTGAAATAGCGTCAAAACGTGCGTGAGCATCATCTTTTACCCGGCGTGCAGACTTTATACAAATATCTTTTGGTAAATATCCATTGATTCTGAAAATCAATGCATGATCAAACTCTTTTGGCGAGTCCAGATGTATAATCTGCGAAGCAGCATGTACACCTGTATCTGTACGTCCACTACCAAGTATATCAATCTTAGCACCAAGTACATTACTCAATGCTTTTTCTAAAACGCCCTGTACGGTGACAGCATTTTCCTGTATCTGCCAGCCATGATAATTGGCTCCGCGATAAGATATATCCAGAAAATATCTCAATTTTTATTATTTTTATAGCTGCAATTTAATTGAAAGCCCTTATGATACAAAGAATTCAATCGTTACTGTTATTTATTTCTGCAGCATTATTAGCTATTTCCTTCTTTACACCTGTATGGCAGGCAACTTCAAATGGTGCAGAATATTTTTTAGATGCATGTAAATTAAGCATCAGCTATGAAACTACGCACATTGAGAAAATGACTCTTTATACCCCCATTCTTATAGGCATAAGCATTGCGTTAACCATATTTATTATTTTTAAATATACTAACCGCGTATTACAGATACGTTTGAATATGATGAATACAATTCTCATCTGCCTGATAGAAGGTATGCATTTCTGGAATATCCGCGATGCTAAATCACTTATTGGTACTGCTGCTTATACAGAAGTATTTGGTGCAGCTTTCTATATGCCGTTAGCTGCGTTAATACTTTGTATTCTGGCTGGCAGAAGAATTCAAAAAGATGAAGATCTGGTTAAGTCTGTAGACCGTATCAGATAAGAGATTCTTATGCTTAAAGCTTAAGGCTCTTGCATCTGTAACAAGCTTCTATTATCCGGATAATAAATATTCCGGATAATAGAAGCTTTGTTTTTATATCATTGTTAAAATTACTTATTAAAAGCTTTAAGCCTTTGCGTTTAGCTCTTCGCTTTTGGTTTAAAAAATCGTTATACTTACTATAGCATTCTAACTAACCGTTTAGAACCAATGAGCCGTAGTATTTTATTCCTGTTCACATATAGTATTTTTATTTTCTGCTGCTTTAGTCAGGATGAAAAACTGATAAAAAAAGGTGATGCTGCTTTTCAGGCTAAAAGCTATACCACTGCTTTAACTTCGTATGAGCTGGCCTGGCAACAGAATAAAGAAAATCCATATGTAAATTTTATGATTGCACAATGCTACCTGCTTACTTCACCCAAGCAAAAAGCGCTGGATTATGCAGGTGTAGCTGTACGTAAGTCACAACCGCCGACAAACGAAATGTATTTTGTATATGCACAGGCCTTACATCAAAATCATCGCTGGGATTCTGCCATTTATTATTATCAAAAATCTGATCCCGGAAAAACAAATTATAAAATTATATCTAAGTTACAAGCCGAATGTGGCTTTGGAAAACAATATACATCCAATCCCCAAAGTATAAAAATTACGAATGCAGGCGCACTTGTAAATTCTCAGGGTATGGATTATCTGCCCAATATCACAGCAGATTTATCAAAGCTCTATTTTACATCGCGCAGAGCAGGCAGTGTTGGTGGAAAGTTAGATGCTGACGGATTGCCTTTTGAAGATATTTATATGTGCAGCAATGTTGGGGGCGCCTGGAACCAGGCAACAAACATCGGCGCACCACTGAATACGGATGTACACGATGCCTGTGTAGGTATTTCTGAAGATGGGCAAACCATGTTTGTATATCGTGGTGTTAACGGAGGTGATATTTTTCAATCTGAATTAAAAGGAAAAAAATGGAGCGTTGCCACCCCACTCCCTATGAATACAGAGTTTTTCGAAACAGCGGCATGTTTATCACCCGATGAACGTACGCTCTTTTTTGTGCGTGCTACCAATGCCTATTCCAACAGAGATATTTATATGTGCAGCAGAACTGTTGGCGGCAACTGGAGCAAACCGGTTAAGCTCTCTATCAATACTCCGTTTGACGAAGATGCGCCATTTATGCATCCAGATGGAAAAACATTATACTTCAGCTCAAAAGGTTTTTCTACCATGGGCGGCTATGATATTTTTAAATCAACAAAAACGGCAAACGGCACCTGGACAACACCTGAAAACCTGGGTTATCCGATCAATACAGCCGGTGATGATGTATATTTTGTTTTATCAGCCGATGGCAAAATCGGATATTATTCATCCAACAAGGAAGGTGGCTTCGGGCAGCAGGATATTTATTCCATACGCATGCCTGTTGCTGAAAAAGCGCCGGAACTGGCTTTATTGAAAGGGAAAGTGCTGGACGATCAGACAGGAAAACCTACAGAAGCTGCCATAACTGTTACAGACAATACAACCAAAGAAATTGTTGCCAAGTACCGTTCAAACAGTGAAACAGGCGAGTATCTTCTATCACTGCCTGCAGGTAAAAATTATGGTATTGCTATTGAGAAAGACGCACACTTATTTTATTCTGAAAATATTACGCTTAATAATGCAGATGGCTACAAAGAATACAAACAGGATATTACACTTGTTACCATAAAAACATCCAGTAAAATTATTCTGAAAAATATCTTTTTTGATTCGGGCAAATCAACCATACGGCTGGAATCTACAGCAGAACTGTTAAAGCTGGCCGATCTGCTTAAAAAGAATCCAACCGTGCGTATAGAAATATCCGGGCATACTGATAATATTGGTAACGAAGCCTTAAATCAAAAGCTTTCGGAAGAACGCGCAAAAAATGTATTGACTTTTTTAACCGCGAACGGAATCAGCGCGAGCAGATTGGTAGCAAAAGGTTATGGTTCTTCTCAGCCTATCTCACCAAACACCACGGAAGAGGGCCGCCAGAAAAACAGACGGACAGAAATGAAGATTCTGTAAAAGGAGTTTCCAGTTACTAGCTTCTAGTTACCAGATGTTTATTGACTTTAAATATTTTTCATCATCTAGAAACTAGTACCTAACAACTGGAAACTATCCTGCCATCTTGTCACCTCCTCATCTATGGAACAATCTTTGAAAATAGCTTTTCATCATTCAAAACTAAATTGATCTATGCAAGAAAAAGGTAATATCTCCATTCACACCGAGAACATTTTCCCGATTATTAAAAAATTCCTTTACTCTGACCATGAGATATTTTTACGCGAATTAGTATCCAACGCTGTTGATGCTACGCAAAAATTGAAACGCCTGGCGGCTCTTGGCGAATATCAGGGAGAATTAGGCGAGACAAAAGTTTCTGTCAGTGTAAATAAAGAAGCGGGCACAATTACCATAACCGATCGCGGTATTGGTATGACAGCGGAAGAAATAAAAAAATACATCAACCAGATTGCTTTCTCCGGCGCAACGGAATTTGTCGAAAAATACAAAGATAAAACCGATACGAACCAGATTATCGGTCACTTTGGTTTAGGTTTTTATTCTGCATTTATGGTCTCAAGCAATGTTGAGATCAATACACTTTCTTATCAGCCAAATTCTAAAGCCGCACACTGGATCTGCGATGGTTCTACAGAGTTTGAAATCAAAGCTTCTGATAAAACAGATCGTGGTACAGAAATCGTTTTGCATATTGCGGAAGATTCTGTAGAGTTTCTGGAAAATCACAGAATACAATCCATTCTTGATAAATATTGCCGTTTCCTTCCGATTGAAATAGAATTTGACGGCAAGATCATTAACAACCCTTCTCCACTCTGGACCAAGCAACCAAGCGAATTAAAAGACGAGGACTACATTGCTTTCTATAAAGAACTGTATCCGATGTCTGAAGATCCATTGTTCTGGATTCATCTGAATGTTGATTATCCGTTCAACTTAACAGGCGTATTGTATTTCCCTAAGCTTAAAAAAGATTTTGAATTCCAGCGCAATAAAATTCAGCTGTATTCCCGTCAGGTATTTATTACAGACGAGGTAAAAGACATCGTACCCGAATTTTTAATGTTGCTGCATGGTGTTATTGACTCACCGGATATTCCATTGAACGTTTCCCGTAGCTTCTTGCAGGCAGACGGTAATGTTAAAAAAATCAACAGCCACATCACTAAAAAAGTAGCGGATAAACTAAACGAGTTGTTTAACAACGACCGCGCCGGTTTTGAAGCAAAATGGGATGACATTGGCATGTTTGTAAAATACGGAATGATCAGTGAAGAGAAGTTTTATGAAAAAGCAAAAAATTTCTGTCTATTGAAAAATACAGACAATCAGGTATTCACATTTGAAGAATATCAGGCAAAAATTAAACCGGTTCAGACAAATAAAAATGATAGCCTTGTTTATTTATACAGTAATAATGCTACCGCACAGGATATCTTTATTCAGGCTGCGAAGAAAAAGCATTATGATGTATTGCTGTTTGATTCTGTCATAGATTCGCATTTCTTAGGCCAGCTTGAAAGCAAATTAGAGAAAGTACAGTTCAAACGTATTGACTCTGAAAGTGTCGATAAACTGATTGAAAAAGACGAACCGAAGGCAAGTCTCTTAAGCAAAGAACAGGAAACAAAAGTAGAGGAGCTTTTCAAGAAAGTGATAAACAATGGAAAAGTTATTGTGAAACTTGAAAATCTGTCTTCGGATGATATGCCCGTAACAATTGTTATTTCTGAGTTCATGCGCCGTATGAAAGATATGGCTGCAACTTCCGGACAAGCTATGTTTGGAGGCTTTGAATTAACGCACGAAGTAATTGTAAATACCAATCATCCGTTAATAACAAAAGCTGTTGAAAGCTCTGAAGCAGATGCTGAACAGATTGTAAAACAAACATATCAATTAGGCTTGCTGTCTCAAGGCTTATTACAAGGCGCTGAACTAAGTGCTTTTATTGAACGCAATATGAATGCACTGGCAAAATAAGACTACTTACTTATAGTAAGAACAAAGAAGCCCGAACAAGTTGTTTGGGCTTCTTTGTTTCATATGATTTGTACCCGATTGAATTTAACAGCAAAGATTCAATACAAGGAACGCTGAGCATTCATAATTCATAATTATTACACAATAATTGATAC
>FTDL01000153.1_pt1 | contig 23601 bp, 15 predicted proteins | sample 1639951 | NCBI WGS metagenome assembly FTDL01 (sample SAMEA3914869, study PRJEB12502) | metagenome | biome: forest; material: soil | place: USA | collected 2012-03-12 | depth 0.1 m
ATGCGCAGCAACTGATTGTACAGCTACTGTTGTTTATTTGTAATACAGAAAAATATAGTATGCGGACAAGTGTTACAAGCCCCAACGAATTGCTTTTTAATATACATGTTAACCGGCACAAACTGCGCATAAAACTTTCACTATCCGAAACCGATGCCAATGGCTTTCTGGGTGAAGGCAAATGGTTTGAGTTCAACATGGAAGAATAATACAAAGAATACATTTTAAGGAAGTCACCAAATAACAATTAATCATATGGAATTTTTAATCGAAATGAAAATCATGAATCCGGGCTTAAAACTGAAAGGCATTCAAGCCGACAACATTGAGCAGGCACAGGAACAGATCGTAGCATTAGTATTACTTTTTCATCAGATACCCTTTAACCGGCATTGGGTAAAGATGATTGGAAGCGCACCCCATGTACGCGAGTTTTATATCAATTTTGAAGGGCGGCAGAAAAAAATACTTGTATACAATCCCAAGAAGGTTGAAATAGTATAAACTGTCAAAAGTAATCAACGTTTAAATAGCTGGCCCTGCCAGCTATTTTTTTAACGGGGCAGGGTAGGCTCCTGGTAGTCTCCTTGTGGTCTCCTCCTGGTCTCCTTGTGGGGTACTTCGGTGATCCTGCATTTTTGAGCAAAAATGGCATTTGATTGGTATGATACATCAACAACAACGGTGTTGGTTAAAGTCAGATGCGTTGTAGCTTTCTGAATACTGCAGGATGTGGATGTAAATACGGACTGTTTGAGAAAAAAATTAGTGTAGCTATGCAGAGTTAGCTGCTGATCACTGTAAACGGATCACTGTCTGCTATCTTTTGCAATGCCATTACTATTTTATATCTTGAATAGTATTTCTGCCAGTACGCTTTACTAGCACTAAATTCCTGATTACAAAAGGTTGAACTTTTCCAATAATTTTGTTTGAATAAAGAATTATGAGTTTTACCGATCATGCACGCATCACTTCTCAGCTGAACCTGTCCAACATTCTTTCGCAGATGCCTGTTGGCATGGCTATTTACCGTGGGCCGGATTACATTGTTGAACTAGCCAATGAAACCATGCTCCGGTATTGGAATGTACAGGCAGCAGATATGCTGGAAAAACCAGTCCTTGATGTTTTTATGCGCCGCGGCGAAGCGCAGTCAGACCTGAAAGAATTGAAGCAGCTACTTGATGATGTGTACAACCATGGAAACCGGGTAGCCATCGATGAAGCAGTTGCAGAGGTACCGGTTGAAGGCCGCTTAAGCACCTGTTATTTTAGCCTCACCTTTGAAGCATTGCGGGATGAGCAGAACCGGATCAATGGCATTATGTGTCTGGCCAACGATATCACACAGGCTGTACAGGCGCGTAAAAAGCTGGAAGAAGCAGAAAAGAAAAAAAGTCTTGCCCTGGATGCTGGCCGTTTTGGTACCTGGGATTTTGACCTGCTGAATAATACCGTTGAACTGGATGCCCGCTGCCGCGAATTGTTTGACATGCCGCCGCATGCGCATATTGATCCGCTGGATTTCTGGAAATACATTAACGAAAAAGACCATGCCAAGGTGACCGTGGCTGTGGGTGCTGCCTTAGATCCGCTGCAGCGGGCAGATTATACACTGGAGTACAGAGTAGGAAGTGAAGAAGGCAAGATCCGCTGGATACGGAACAAAGGCAAAGGATATTTTAACGGCGATGTTCCCTACCGGTTTGTAGGCACGGCACAGGATGTTACAGAAGAACACAAACTCAGAGACGAGCAGGCAAAATTGCTGCGCCTGGTAGACAACAGCATTGAGCTGATGTCTTTGCTGGGAACAAATAATATTAATTCCTACATCAATAAGGCCGGCATGGAGTTACTCGGATTCGACACCATGGAGCAGGTGCTTGTAACTCCTATATCAGAACTGCATTTAAAAGAAGATTTTGAAAAGGTAAGCGCTGAGGTAATCACATCCTTACAAAGCAAAGGATCATGGTCGGGCCCGATGAATGTGAAACATTTGAAGTCGGGAGAGATTATTCCGGTATACAACAATACGGTGCGTATTGATGATCCGGTAACAGGAGAAGTACTGGCCTTTGGCGCGGTGATGCGCGATATGCGGCAGGAACTTGCGGCGCAGCAATCGTTGCAGGAATCGGAAAAAAAATACAGGCAGCTGAGTAATGAGCTGGAAGAGCGGGTAGATAAACGTACGGTTGATCTGCGCAATGCCAACTACAACCTGAGCCGTTCCAACCGCGACCTGGAACAGTTTGCCTACATTGCCAGTCATGATTTGCAGGAACCCTTGCGGAAGATCCGGATCTGCAGCGATCTGATCATGCAAAATAGCAATGACCCGGAGCTGCTTACAAAATATCTTTCTAAGATCAATAACGCATCGGAGCGCATGTCTTCTCTGGTAAGAGAGCTGCTGAATTACTCGCGCCTCTCCTCTCCGCAGCTTACCTTTGAACCGGTTGATCTGTCTGCCATACTTGCGAATGCAATGACCGACTGCGAACTGGTAATCAAAGAAAAGGATGCAGCCATTCATCTGTCGCCGCTGCCTGTAATACATGGGGCTTCATCACAACTGTATCAGCTGTTTTTAAACCTGCTTACAAATGCCTTAAAATTCAGCGAAACAATGCCTGTTATTTCCATCAGCTGTTCGGAAGTATATGGAAGGGATATAAGCGGCAGTGAATTGATTGATCCTGAAATGAAATACATGCATCTTATTTTTAAAGATAACGGGATCGGATTTTCGAAAGATTTGTTTGAGAAAATTTTTACCGTGTTTACCCGCGGTACTTCTGATCCTAAGTTTACAGGTACCGGTATCGGTCTGGCAGTATGTAAAAAAGTAGTTGAAAATCATCGCGGGTATATTGATGTAGAAAGCGAAGTTGGAAAAGGTACCAGCTTTCACATATACCTTCTGCTGTAAGCCCTGTTATCAAAACACCTCTGGCCTTATGCCGTTATCCAATGATACAGGCACAATCCTCCAGGGATTGGAATACGCAATGCGGTTATTGACCAGGCATCGAAATCCCCGGAGGGTTAGCCAGATGCACCGGACAACAGAGTCTGTGTCATTTTTTTAGTTCATATAATCGAATGCAAACTTCGGTGATACAAAACAACTCTCCAGGAGTTAGATGATGAACATATCCAATTAAATTCTAAAAGAAACTTCTGGAAGGTTTATACTTCAAACCAGGTATCACCGAACGGTAGATTAGTGGATACAAAACTACTTTACGCTGTTCAACATCGCTTTAACCCGCCTTCCTTATATCTGACTTTTATAGTAACTTGCGGCAAATCTTCACCAGTTTAAAGCTATGAGAAATTTTATTGTATGGATACTGTTATGTATTTCGGGCATAACACAGGCACAATCATGGAAAGAATTAGGAACCGGAAGCGATGCATTGAATGCGAATAAAAGCATACAGGCCATCCACACCGATGCCAATGGAAATGTGTATACCACCGGTTACTTTACAAACGCTGCCGGCTACAATTATGTCGCAAAATGGGATGGCACTTCCTGGGCGGAGATCGGGGCGCTGAATGCCAATGGTGCGATCCTTGCCCTATGCGGAGACAGTAAGGGCAATGTGTATGCCGCAGGTTATTTTACCAACAGCAATAACAGATCGTATGTAGCAAAGTGGGATGGTACCAGCTGGTCTGAATTGGGCACAGGAGCGAATGCACTGAACGGCAAAAATGTTCTCATTACACTTACGGCAGATGCAGACGATAACATCTATGCAGCCGGTGCTATATATAACAGCAACGTAAACTATTATGTAGCCAAATGGGACGGCACCACCTGGTCTGAAATAGGAGGCCTGGATGCGCTGGATGCAAACGAGATTGTTAACACGCTTGCTACAGATGCACAGGGCAATGTATACGCAGCAGGCTTGTTTACAGATGCAAATAGTAACAAGTATGTAGCAAAATGGGATGGTACAAGCTGGTCGCCTGTAGGCACATTCCGGACAACGGCTATTATTAAAAAAGTATATGCGCAGCCGGATGGCACCTTATATATGGCCGGAGCATTCACCAACGCCAGCGGCAACAAATATGTGGCGAAGTGGGATGGTACCAGCTGGTCTGAAGTAGGTGCAGGAGTAAATGCCTTAAACGCGAACGATATCATTGATGCGATTGCACTCTATAACGGCAATTTATATGTAGGAGGAGGTTTCACCGATGCAAATGATAATAGTTATGTAGCAAAATGGAACGGCAGCACATGGGCGCCGCTTGTTACAGGTGCAGGCGTCATCGCTAACGACGGTGGCCACGTTGTGCTCACAGCAGATGCCACCGGAAATATATACACGGCAGGCGTTTTCACAGATGCCAATAATAAGTATTATGTAGCTAAACTGGATAATACTTCCGTTACTACAGGCATTTCCCAAGGTGCTTCAGCAGCTGCACTTGCTTTTTATCCGAATCCATGTCAGGACAATGTAACAGTCGCTGCTCCGGAAGCCGGATCGTTAAAGGTGTCTGACTTATCCGGTAAAATAGTACTTACGCAGGAAGTAGCAGCCGGCAACAATACTATTTCAGTAGCAACACTAACGAAAGGAATGTATATCGCTGTGTTTTCAGGTAAAACATCTGCTTCAGCTTTAATGAAGTTTGTGAAGGAATAGTTTAGTATATCCTGCTATTCGGAATTGTTCCTTAGCCGTGGTTTGGCACGTTTAAATGTCTCAGCTTTCATTATATATACAATGGTTCTCATTTAAACTGCCAGCCACCAGGGCAAAATTTATTTCAGATCCGTTTTGGCTAAATAGTTGTCCGGTTGGGTTAAATTAGTATTGATATTTGTTCCGATTTTTGAAGTATGAAAGCATATTTATTATACGAAGCCGGAGGAGCCGATAAACTGATTCTTGGCGAAGCGCCGAAACCTGTTTTAAAACGCGGCGAAGTTTTAGTTAAAGTAAAAGCCATCGGCATAAACCCGGCAGATACAATTTATCGTAGTTCATCTGCATTTATCACGCATCTGTTTGGTGAGGAGCGGCCGGTAATAATGGGTTGGGATATCTCCGGGGAGATTGTAGAAAAATCGGAAGATACAGAAGGGTTCGAAATCGGTGATGCCGTTTTCGCACTTTTGCAACATGCCCGCGGTTATGCGGAATTTGTTGCAGTTAATGTAACTTTGCTAGCTCATAAACCCGGGCATATTACATTCGAAGAAGCTGCCGCATCACCAATGGCTGGGCTGACAGCATGGCAACCGCTGGTTCACGGAATGAATATTAAAAAAGGAGATAAAATTCTTATTCATGGAGCTGCAGGCGGCGTGGGCCATTATGCTGTACAGATAGCCAAATATTTGGGTGCAGAAGTAATAGCTACGTCTTCAGGCAAAAACCGCGATTTTATTATGTCTCTGGGTGCGGATAAACACATCGATTACCAGACCGAAGATTTCCGGAAAATAGGTAAAGATATGGATTTTGTTTTTGATACGATTGGCGGAGAGACGCTGGAACATTCGGTTGATGTGGTTAAACCAGGCGGCACCATTATTTCAATAGTGGCTCTTGCAAAGGAAAGTATTGTATCTGAAGCGAAGAAAAAAAACGTACAGGTATCTTTAAGGGCACTGCAATTTAATGGCGAAGATCTCAGAGCGCTTGCCGGGTTGTTATCTACAGGAAACGTAAAGTCACACATAGCTAAAATATATCCCTTTACGTCTATGGCAGAAGCGCATCAACAAGTAGAAACGCGCCGTACTGCCGGGAAAATAGTGCTTACCTTGTAGTTGAATGATTCATCAGATTAAAACCATCGGGCAATTTTATCAGCTAAGAAATTTACCGCCGCCAGCGCATCCGCTGATCAGTGTGATGGATGTTGCGGCAGCGCCGGCCTATGAACAGATCGAATCCGGAAGTGTAGTCTTTGGTTTTTATGTGCTGTCATTCAAAAGCGGGCGCACAGCAGATGGATTGTCTGGTGATGCTATTGAGAGAGGCGTGTTAGGTTTCCGCGCACCCGGCCAGGTAGTAAAGGTAGAACCGCACAAAACCGTTACGTCTGTTGCATCCGGTTGGATGCTTTGTATTCACCCCGATTTTTTATGGAACACGCCGCTTGCCCGAAAAATCAGGAGCTATGATTTTTTTTATTATGATTTACATGAAGCACTGTTTTTATCGGAGGAAGAGCAAACTACCATACGTACACTTGTTTCAAACATCTCTGGTGAGTTTCAAAAAACTACAGACAGGTTTAGCCAAAAAATTGCCGTTGCATTGATCGATGCATTGTTGGTCTATATTGAACGGTTTTATCAAAGACAATTTAATACCAACCAGGTTGCCAGCCATCAACTGCTTGATAAATTAGACAGCTTGCTGAACAATTATTTTGATCGTGAAAACATATCTGAGGCGGGCTTGCCAACCGTTGCAGGGATTGCTAACGAATTGAATATTTCTCCGCACTATCTGAGTGCACTGTTAAGATCAATAACGGGAAAGAATGCGCAGCAGCATATTCATGAGAAACTCATTGCCAAAGCCAAGGAATTATTATCTACCACAGATCTGTCTGTTAGTGAGATTGCATATGCATTGGGGTTTGAGCATCTGCAATCGTTCAGTAAATTATTTAAGAGCAAAACCAATGTATCGCCTCTTGTATTCAGGAGTTCCTTTCATTGATGTTCCTTCTTATACCGCACAGTACTATTTGTTAATCAATGGAATAAGGGAATCGTACAAATCTCTTCAGAGGGTTCTTTTTTTAAGCGCAAACAATTCTTATTTTAAATACTCCTGAAGGGTTGAAGCTAAATCGCTGTGAACTGCATCAGAACTTTTATTTTTTACAATTCCCCCAAATATGTTTGCAAACAAATTGCGTTTAATTTTGTATCTTCTGGTTATCTAAGCATATACCAATCAAACTTCACCAACAAAAACACGGGTTTTGCTCAGGTAAAAACATACTATGACACAATGGATTTAACAGAAAAAAAGGATCTTTTTCAGACTGTTTTTGACTCTGCAGCAAATGGTATTGCTGTTTTAAAGGCCATCTATACCGACAAAGGCAAAGTAGAAGATTTTTCCATTCTGCTGTTAAACAAATACATTCTTAACTGGGTTGGAGATACAGATTATAAAGATAAAAAGTATGGAGATGTTTTTCCTCTGGTAAAGAAAAGCGGTACGCTGGACAAATTTATCCATGTAGCCGAAACGGGTGTAACGGCTAACTTCGAGCAGTGGTACGCCGGTGAGAAGAATAATTACTGGTTCGGGTTTACTGCCGTAAAGCAGGGGGAAGTGGTGGTTGTAACAGTGGAAGATATAACAGAAAGGAAGCAGACAGAAACGGCGCTTAATGATGCGCTGCTTAAAGCAGAAAAGCAGGAACGTCTGTATGATTCGATTACAAACAATACCCCCGATCTGGTTTATGTATTTGGCCTTGATTACCGTTTTACCTATGCGAATAAAGCGCTGCTCACCATGTGGGGCAAATCGGCAGAAGATGCCATTGGCCGCGGCCTGCGTGAAAATGGCTATGAAGAGTGGCATGCTGCCATGCACGAGCGTGAAATTGACGAGGTAGTTGCTACCAAAAAATCCATCCGCGGTACGGTATCTTTTCCTCATGCCGAATTAGGCAGCCGGATCTATGATTATATTCTTGTACCGGTGTTTAATGAAAAAGGTGAAGTAGAAGTTGTTGCAGGAACAACACGCGACATCACGGAGTTAAAATATGCAGAATCCAAACTTCAGCAAAGCGAGGCACGGTTTCGCAACCTGCTGCAGGAGGCGCCCGTAGCCGCTACCTTGTTCCGGGGGCCTGATCTGGTCATTGAAATTGCCAATGAACTTACACAGCAATACTGGTGGAAAAGCAAAGACATTATCGGAAAGCCTATAGCAGAAGCCGCGCCCGAATTGGAAAGCCAGCAAATGATTGCACTGCTGAAAGATATATACCAGCGTGGCGATACCGCTAATTTTTCAGAAACACCTATCACATTTGTAAAAGACGGTGTTTTAAGAGAAGGGTATTATACCTTTTCAATTAAGGCATTGCACGATAACTCCGGCAATATCGACAGCATTCTCAGTGTAGGCATAGACGTTACAGAACAGGTGCAGGCGCGTAAACAGATTGAGGCCAGTGAGGCCAGACTGAAATCCATGATTGACCAAACACCGGCTCCTACTTTAGTATTAATGGGAGATGAACTGGTGATTGAACAGGTAAATGCATCCATGCTTCAATTGCTGGGGCGCGGTGAAGAAATCATAGGAACGCCATTAATCGTATTGATGCCTGAACTGAAGGGACAGTACATTTGGGAGCAGGTTGAAAAAGTGTATAAAGAAGGAATCACCTTCGATCAGTCGGAAGTATATGTGCCTCATAAGCGCACAGGCGAGATGCAGGATTATTATTATAACATCTCGTATCGCCCGTTGAAGCAGGACGGCCGCATTACTGGAATGATTCAGGTTGCCGTAGATGTTACCGAACAAGTGGTAGCGCGGAAAAAACTGGAAGAAAGCGAAGAAAAATTCCGGCAGATGGCAGACCTTATACCACAAATTATCTGGACAGGCAAAGCAGATGGTTTTATTGATTATTATAATAAGCGTTGGTACGAATATACCGGCTTTGAAGGAAAAGAATTTGGCGATCAAAGCTGGACGCCTGTTATGCATCCGAATGATGTACCTGTAACACTGAAATTATGGTATGATAGCATTCATAAGGGTATCCCGTTTCAGTTTGAAAACAGATTAAAAAATGCAGAAACAGGTGAGTACCGCTGGTTTCTGAACAAGGGACTTCCAATAAAAGATAAGACAGGAATAATTACAAAATGGTTTGGTACCAGTACAGATATTCACGAACAGAAAACAATAACAGAAAAACTGGAGAGCCTTGTTGCTGAACGGACACAGGAACTACAGCGCTCTAATGAAGACTTACAACAGTTTGCGCATGTGGCTTCACATGACTTAAAAGAGCCGGTGCGAAAAATAAAAACATTTACCGGACGGCTGCAAGAAGAACTTGCCGGAAAACTGGACGAGTCTGCAACACGTTTTATTGACAAAATAAATGTTGCTACAGATCGTATGTCTACTATGATTGATGGTGTATTAGCATATTCGACAACGAATGCAAGTAAACAAAAATCTGAAACGGTTGATCTGAATGAAATACTTAAAAATATTGAAGCCGATTTGGAAATCCCCTTACAAAAAACAGGAGGAACAATTCAATACTACAATTTACCAACCCTGAAAGGAGCGCCTGTATTGCTTTACCAGCTCTTCTATAATCTTATTAATAACTCCATTAAATTTTCAAAAGCGGGTGTGCCGCCACAGATTAAAATATCATCTGAAACAGATACGGAGAACCGTGTGCCTGTTGCCCGCATAAAAGTAGAAGACAACGGAATCGGTTTTGAATCTGAATTTGCCGGAAAAATATTTGAAACATTCACACGCCTGAATTCAAAAGATAAATACGAAGGGACAGGATTAGGATTATCGCTTTGCAAGAAAATAGTGGAGCGCCATGGTGGCAGCATCATTGCAACCGGGAGTTTAGGAAAAGGTGCTACATTTAGTATCACACTTCCGCTGCAACAAAAAGGAACAGGGATCTAAACAAAGAAATGCTTCATACAAGTATTTTGACTCTGATCTTTTGTTTACTATTTATGAAATTCTGCTGTAGGTTATGGCAATCTTGAATAAACGCATCATGAAAACCCCTCCATATCATAAACGGGTGCTGTATTTATTTAATCTTTAACAGAATAAAAACGTTGATTAAAAGAAACGTAATGAATTAAATATCTATCACTGCCTCCTTCTTTAAACACAGTATATAAAAATATCTTTTTTTACTGTTTACAATTCCTTCTGTCGGTTCGTAATAAAAAGACAACCGTTTTTTCAGGACAAGAATTGTAAAATATCAAAGATATGAAACATGCTTTTACATTAGTTGTATGGTGGCTTATGCTGACCTTTGCCTTAGTACCAAAGGCTTTTTCACAGGATCCGAATTTTCAGATTTACCTTTGTTTCGGGCAATCAAACATGGAAGGGCAGGGGCCTATCGAAACACAGGATCAGACGGTAGACAGCCGTTTTCAGATTATGCAGGCTGTGACTTGCACCGGAGAACCACAAAATACCTGGCGTACAGCTACACCACCTCTTTGCAGATGCGATACAAAATTAAGTCCGGCAGATTATTTTGGACGGGAAATGGTAAAAAATTTACCTGCAAATGTAAAGATCGGAATTGTTCATGTCGCTATTGCCGGCAGTAAAATAGAAATATTTGATAAAGTAAATTATCAAACATATTTAAACGGCCTTGCAACAAGTGATCAGTATATTAATACGATTGCTGCACAGTATGGCGGTAATCCGTATGCACGGCTGGTAGCACTGGCAAAGCTTGCGCAGAAAGATGGTGTGATTAAAGGAATACTGATGCATCAGGGAGAATCCAATACAGGTGATCAGGCATGGCCTGGAAAGGTGAAGGGTGTTTATACAAATCTTTTAACAGATTTAGGCCTCAATGCAAATAATGTTCCTCTGCTGGTAGGGGAAGTATTAAATGCAGCAGCAGGCGGTCTTTGTGCAAGCATGAATACAATGATAGATAACCTGCCGGCAACAATTCCTACGGCACATGTTATTTCTTCAGCCAGCTTAGTGGGTCAATCAGATAATTTACATTTTACGTCAGCAAGTTACCGTACGTTTGGTGCACGATATGCACAGACAATGTTAAGTCTGCTTGGAACGGCGACAACAACAAATACACCACCAACAGCTGTTTTAACGGCACCTGCAACTACAAGCTTTACAGCACCTGCAAGTATTACCATTACTGCAACTGCTGCCGATGCAGACGGTACTATTGCCAGTGTTAAATTTTATAACGGAACAACCTTGTTAAGCACTGTCACTGCTGCTCCTTATACCTATACCTGGGCAAATGTTACAGCAGGCACATATGGCATTACAGCTGTAGCAACCGATAATGCCGGAGCAACAACCACATCAACAGCTAAAAGCATAACTGTTAGTGCAGCTGCAACATCTTCCGGTACACCACTGGCAAAGTGCAAGGGCAAATATTTAGGAAACATTATTCCCGGAAGTGTGCCGGGTAATCCGACCAATTATACAGCTTACTGGAATCAGGCTACCTCAGAGAACGGTTCTAAATGGGGTTCTGTAGAATCTTCGCAGGGCAGCTATAATTTTGCAACATCAGATGTCGCGTACAACTGGGCTAAAAACAATGGCGCTTTATTTAAATATCATAATTTCGTCTGGGGCTCACAAACACCGTCGTATGTAGCAACAGCATCTACGGCAACGATTACAGCTGCAGTTCAGAATTACATTAAAGCGTGTTCTACACATTATGCATCTATGGGCGGACTTAAGATGATTGATGTATTGAATGAGCCTGTGAATACTGCCATGCCGGGAAATATGAAGGCCGCGCTTACAGCCGGCTATCAGGCAGATCCTGCCAATGCTGCAGATAAAAACAATCAATACGGCTGGGCCATCTGGCCGTTTCAATTAGCCAGAAAATATTTTCCTGACGCTGTTTTATTAGTGAACGAATACAATGTTGAGATGAACTGGAACAATTGCAGACAGCCGTATATCGACATTGTGAATGCTATCAAAAATGCACCAAACCTGACAGACGGAAAGAAAAACCTGATTGATGGTGTGGGCTTACAATGCCATGGTGTCGACAATTTAACAGCTGCAAATTTTAAAGCATGTATTGATGAAATCTGGACGAAGACAGGCGTTGCCGTTCACATCACAGAGTTTGATCAGGAAGCAAATCCAAATGAAGCAAAACAGACATCCGTTTATTCTGCATTAATACCTGTAGCCTGGGAACACCCGCACGTAGCAGGTATTACATTATGGGGATATATACAAGGCACAACCTGGAGAAACGGAAATGGTGTATCAGGAGCCAGCGGTACAGATTCAGGAATTATGTATACAAATGGCAATCCAAGACCTGCATTAACATGGTTGACTACCTATATGGCTTCTCAAACCAGTTTATCCTGCTGCCCGGCACCGGCGCCATTTGCATCATGCACAACTACTACCGGAGCAAGTCCGGTTGTGGCACTGACAGCTCCTGCTAACAATGCAACCTTTGCTGCCGGAGCTGCCATTACACTTACAGCCACAGCTACAGATGCAGACGGTACTATTGCCAGTGTTAAATTTTATAACGGAACAACTCTTTTAAGCACAGTAACTGCTGCACCGTATACATACACATGGATAAATGCAGCGGAAGGTGTATACAGCATTACGGCTGTAGCTACAGATAATTCTGCTAATTCAACAACCTCAGCTCCTGTATCCGTTACAGTTGGTAATCCAAAAAAAGAAATAGGTACAAACGGAGAATTTGATAACGGAACAACCGGCTGGACACTGCAGAACAACAGTGGTGCTACAGGTACTATGAGTGTTGTTACAAATGGAAATTTATCCGGAACAAATTCATTACGCATTTGCCCTTCAACCAATCCGGGAACGCTGGAATGGCATGTTCAGGTAAGTGAGGCAGCACCTGTTGTATCCGGTAAAAATTATCTGATCACGGTAATGGCAAAAGCAGATGCTGCCAGACAAATGTCTGTAGCAATCCAGCAGCTGGCTAGTCCGTACACAACATATTTTGCACAGACAGTTGATCTTACAACTGCTGCACAAACATTTACATTCAGTTACAATGCTACGGTAACAGATGCTACAGCTCAGTTAAAATTTTATGTCGGAGCCAACAGCAGCTGTGTAAACATAGATAAAGTATCTGTTCTGGAAGGAAATTTTGTTCTGTCTTCAGTTATTACGCCTGCAAGCGACACGACATTCTGCGCAGGCGGAAGTGTGATATTGAATGCAAACACAGGCACAGGTTACACCTATCAGTGGAACAAAGGAGGAGCAGCCATAACAGGAGCTACAGCAGCATCGTATACAGTAACCCAATCAGGTAGCTATACGGTTGCAATTACAGCTAACAGCCAGACAGCAACATCTGCCGGAAAACTGGTAACAGTAAATGCATTACCTGCGGCACCAACAGTTACCGCAGCTGTATCGTATTGTCAGAATGCACCGGCATCGACACTGACAGCAACAGGCACATCGCTGCAATGGTATACGCAGGCAGCAGGAGGCACAGCATTAACAGCAGCGCCGAAACCTTCAACAGCTGCAACAGGCGTTACAAACTATTATGTATCACAGACTACAACTGGTTGTGAAAGTGCACGTTCATTAATTGCAGTAACAGTAAATGCATTACCTGCAGCACCAACAGTTACCGCGGCTGTATCGTATTGCCAGAATGCTTCAGCGGTGACACTGACAGCAACAGGCACATCGCTGCAATGGTATACGCAGGCAACAGGCGGAACGGCATTAACAGCAGCGCCGAAACCTTCAACAGCTGCAACAGGCGTTACAAACTATTATGTATCACAGACAACAAACGGTTGTGAAAGTACGCGTTCATTAATTGCAGTAACGGTAAATGCATTACCGCCAGCTTCTGTAACTCCGGCAGGATCAACAACAATTGTAGAAGGAAGCAGCGTAAAACTGCAAGCTAACACGGGATCAGGTTTAAGTTATAAGTGGTACCAGGGAACAACCCAGGTGGGCTCAAATACAAGCTTCACAGCAACAACAACAGGGATTTATTCTGTAGAAGTAACAAATGCTTCTGGTTGCAAAGCTGTATCTGCAGCTACAAATGTAACGGTAAGCACCAATCAGCCTTCTGTAATCACAGTTACCTCACCAACTGCAAATACAACAATTGTTGGCGCAGTTTCAATTGCTGTGTCTGTTTCAGATCCGGATGGAGACATTGTTCTCGTGGAATATCTGGATGGCACAACGGTTATAGGAACAAGCACTTCTGCACCATACAGCTTTGTGTGGAGTAACCCCGCGGCAGGCTCACATACACTTACAGTACGTGTAACAGACAGCAATGGCGGAATAACAACATCTTCTGCGGTGACATTTAATGCTGGTCTTATTACTACAGGCATACAGACTTCTGCAGGTACAGAACTGACCGGAGTAATTTACCCGAATCCATCAAATGCAGATGTATATGTTGAATCCGAAACAGACTTCTCAGATGCAAGTTTTACAATAGTAGATGTATTAGGAAATGAACAGCAGCTCTCGCCATCAGTAAATACAGACGGTGCAAGATTAGATGTAAGTATGTTAACAGAGGGCACATATGTGCTGATTATCAGAAAAGACAATGCTGTTTTGAGAAAAAAAATTACTGTAATGCGATAAATGCTAAAAATAAAACTATAGTCAAAAACATTTTTAGGTAGCGTAACAAGACTCATAGATTGTTCATGCTAAACCCTTAAATAGAAATATTTAAGGGTTTTTGTTTTATTACTCATTCTGTTTAAATTTCAATTAATCTATATAAATTCAAATCCCTGCAGGAGTTTTCTTATATAGAGATAACGTAGTTATAAAATACACCCTGGAAGATTAATAGTCTAACATCTAAATCAAGATTATTCAGCTATTCAAAAGCATTACTATTTATGAAAAATAAGATTACACTTACGATACAGGATCCGGATGCAAAACGATTGGAATATTTTTTAAACGCAGTAAAAGATGAACTTACTGAAATTCCTTTTGAATGGCGAAGCTGGAAAAGATCAGATTGCATTCATGCAGGCTGTAAATTTATCTCAACACAAGCAAAAGATAAAGTAACGATTACAGTCTTATTTTGCTCGTATGCAGATGCTAAAATAATTGCAGAAGCAAATGGCTTACCTTATTTGCCTATTGCAAAATGGGGTCAGAATGGCGGACTAATGTATTTTGTTGAATCTGAAAATGCTGAAAAAGTAATGGATATACTAAGTTTATTTGCCGGAGAAGAATAATAATATTTTTAATCTACAGTAGATTAATATTTTTATATGCTGCATTTACTCAATTGGCATAATGGAACTTCTGTCACATTATATTAGTTTACAACACATATATATTATTTCTTCTGAAATAATTATTTTCATTAAATCATACACATGAACTTTCATTCTTATTTAGATTATTTTGAAAATATTCTTAATAATCCTGCGCCTCCCGCACCATACGACAAACCCGATTATTACAATTATGCAAAGTTAAACTGGTCGCGTATGAATCGTTGGTTCAAAACCGGGGCACTTACAGAGGAAATAAAATCAATTGTCGCAAAGATAAACGAACCACAGCAGTGGATCATTATCACTGAACCCTGGTGCGGAGATGCTTCGCATGTTGTACCGTTTCTTGAGATGATTGCAAAATTGAACCCTCTTATAGAAACACAATATGAATTGCGCGATACAGAACCTTTTCGTATTAATGAATATCTAACGCGTGGAGGAAAATCAATTCCGAAATTAATTATTCGTAATGCATCGGGAAAAGATCTGGCTACATGGGGGCCTCGTCCGGCAGGTTGTCAGAAGTTGTATGATAAACTGCATGAAGAGAAAGCAGATTTTGAAAAAATGAAAATTGAATTACAACAATGGTATAATCAAGACAATGGGAAAGAAATAGTAAAAGAAATCGGTGCTTTGCTGAAATAAATGAAAAGCATACAACTCAATCGGATACCCTTTATCCCTGGATATTGCTGTTAAGACCCAGATCTGCATTATATGTGTAAAGAGAAAACAGGCGCTATTCCCAGCCTGCTTTCTCTTTTATGAAAGGTTCTATCTGATCAGCCATTGATTGATGTGTTGCAGCGCTCGGATGAAAATCTTCGCCATAAGGAGGTGTCTGTGTTGTAAGCTCAAAATAAAATACATTTTGATCCGCGCTTAAATTATCTACCACAGCCTGAATGTAGCTTTTCATGCGTGTCAGCATTTGATAGCCTTGAGGGTAATCATCTCTTACGGAATTTGGAACCACACAAATAATTTTTGAAGCAGGATAATAGATTCTTAGTTTTTTTACAAAATTAATATAGGTGCTTACAAAAGCAGCAGAATCAACCATATGCGGCGGATTGGCTCTTTCCTGTGCGAAATCATTTGTGCCCAGATTAATTACGGTTACATCTGGTACAAATTTATGTGTATCCCATGTTAAGGAAGCGTTCTCAGGACTGGATCTGTTATAAATTTTTGGAAGTGTACCGCTTGTCGATTGATTATTATTCATGTACATACCTATGCCTGAAAAAGCTATACAATGATACTCTGCTTTTAAATCTCTCGAAGTAATTGCTCCCCAGGTTATATAATTATCTTCATTATAACTATGAAAGCCGGTAGATGGGTCACCTTCAGGCGGTGCAGGAATACTGACAACATCGCCATATCCGCAGGTATAAGAATCACCGATAAATTCAATTTTACGCGAATTGATTTTATCGTGGTGAAAAAGCACGGTATTTTTCTGAATATAAAATCCTCTGAATATTGCTCCGCCAAAAAGAGCTTCTGTTCGTTTAAATATTTCTATCGTATGAAATTCATTGGAAAGGTTTCGTGCAATGGTATAAATACTATCATATGGATTCCCGCGAATAACGGTGTATAGTTTATCATCTATGAGAATATTATAATAATTGGCTCTGTCTTCAGTGCCGGTCGACAGGTCAAACAAACCAATATCAATGGAAGTACCATAAAACTTTGCCATAATGGAACTGCCCGGGTACCAGCATGCAGGCGCTGTCGGATCACTAAAGTCAAATCTTCCGGAGTAAATAATTTTTGGATCGTTTGCAGCAACATGAATCAGTGAACTATCTGCAGAGTTCGAAGGTGCAGGTGCATTTTTTTTGCAGGATGATAAAAGCATCATAACGAATAATATGCATGCAAACGAAAATATTTTTTCTCTCTGAAGAAGATTGCTGCTGAAAAAAAGAGTTGTAATCATATAGGTATATGTGTAGTTCAAATTTTACACATACATAATTAATTAAAATTGCACGCGAATAATTACATAAAAAATGATAGTTTTTACAGAATTCAATTTTTTGATTCAGATAAAAATACCTTTATAGAAATAATATGTGTTCAGACAATATCAAAAAAATTTGATTGTAAAAGTATGCCATTAACAACGCTTATTATTTTCAATCCGGAAAGCTTTTTGGTTTTAATTAGTAAATTTAATATTTCATAAAGAATGTACGTGTTACAATTTTCGGAGGAACGAATAATTTTAACAAATATAAATTAGTATACAGTTGAAAGAATATTTTAAGAAGAAGCAATTTCGTGTTCAGCTTATTACGATTAAACTATAACTAGCTGCATTAGAATAAAAATTAATACTGTTCTTAGTAAAAAAATACTTTGATGGGTTCATATCAATTATGCGAACCCATCAAAATATTCTCCTAATTACTCTTTCGGATGGTCTGCCCAAACCGTAACATCGGCCCAGGTATCAAAGTCTTTTTTCAGCACGTCCAGTTTATTCATTGCCCCTTTTAATGCGGCGGCACCAAGTAACAAACGCAGTGGCGGCTCTTTTGATTCAACCGCTTTTACAATAGCCTGTGCTGCACGATCCGGATCGCCCGGTTGATTGCCGCTATACCCGCGAATAAAATTTTTATTTGCTCCGGCACTTTCAGTGTAATCATCAATAACAATTTTACTGTTCTCAGCTGAACGCCCGGCCCAATCCGTACGGAAACCGCTTGGCGCAACAATGGTAACATGAATGCCCAGGTGCGCAACTTCTTTTGACAAAGATTCAGAAAGTCCGTCTACAGCAAACTTTGTTGCATTATAAAACCCTACTGCCGGAAAACCAACCAGACCGCCGATTGAAGCAATATTAATGATATGCCCGCTGCGCTGTTTGCGCATTGTTGGTAAAACAGCATTCGTCATATTGGCTAAGCCAAAGAAATTTATTTCAAACATGTGGCGCACGGCTGCATCTTCACTTTCTTCTACTGCACCGAAATAACCAATGCCTGCGTTATTTACAAGCACATCAATACGGCCGAAACGTTCGAGCGTTTTTTGAACAGCATTTTTTATCTGTTCCGGTTTTGTAACATCCAGTGCCAAAGAAAGGACAGTATTTTCATGACCTGCAATAAGATCATTTATATCAGCCGGCTTACGTGCAGTTATTACAACGTTGTATCCTTTACTGATTACATAACTTGCAAGTGCACGGCCGAAGCCTGTTGAGCAGCCCGTGATAAGCCAGACTTTTTCCATAGTAGATTTGCGTTTTAATGTTTAATGTACGGTTATATTGTAGGAGTATTTCTGATTTTTTGGTGTGCAACTGTTTTAATGTCGGACACTTCAAGAATCTGTTTGTTGAAGCCTGTTAATGTAACATTGATCATAGCAATGCCAAGATCTTTTAATGTTGAAACACTATTCGGAAATACAACTTTTAAGAATGGATACATCCATGTTAAGTATTTGTAATATTTATTGGTATTTTTTAATCCCGGTGTTGGATGCATATAACCAGGTCTGAAATTATACACCTCTTTAAAAGGAAGTTTTGTAAGATCGTTTTCTGTTTTTCCTTTTACCCGTGCCCACATAAGCTTTCCTTTCTCTGTACTGTCTGTACTGGCGCCTGATACATAACAGAAGGTCATATCTCTGTTTAAGCGGCTGAGCGCTTCTGCTACATGCATAGTAAGCATATACGTCATTTTTGTATAATCTGCTTCATTCATGCCAACGGAAGAAACGCCTAAACAAAAGTAACATGCATTATAACCAGCAAGTTTATTTTCGATGGATGAAATATTTAAAAAATCAGCATGAATAATTTCTTTTAGTTTCGGATGTGCAAAACCAGAGGGTTTTCTGTTAATGATAAGAACTTCTTCTACATCCGGGTGAAGTAAACATTCGTGCATAACGCCTTCTCCTACCATTCCGGTTGCTCCGGTTATTATTGCTTTTATTTTCATATTCAGATAGAGTTAATGTAAAATCGGTAAAATGAATTGTATGTTTTTCTGCAGACGTTTATAAAAGATAAATATTTTACAGATAAAATAAAAGAATGAAATTATCTCGGAGCGAATAAAATGATAGAGGCTCCGATAAGACAAACACCAGCACCGATAAAATCCCAAAGATCGGGCGAAAATTTTTCTACGCCATACATCCATAATAATGAAGATACAATATAGATTCCTCCGTATATCGCATATACTCTGCCGGCACTGGCTGTATCAATGCGTGTTAATAGATATGCAAAAGCGAGTAAGCATATAATTGCAGGTATAAGCAACAATATTGTTTTTCCGGATCTGAAATGCAGCCAGAATAAATAGCAGCCGCTTATTTCAAAGAATGCTGCTAGAATGAAAACAAAGATATTCTGCATAGTAACAGGGACTATATTATTTGATGCTTATGAGAAACCTTCCAGTGGTTACGTATTACAAACATTCTGTTGAATATCAAATAAAACCCCTGGAGGAATATGCTGAACCACAAAATATATATAAGATTATAATAACAACGAATCAATGCGATGCGCCTGTACCAGCTTATCTGCCGGCGACCAGGCAAAGACAGTAAATTTTCCATCCTGTGAAGCAACAAGTGCAATGGCATCATGTTGGTCCTGCACAAACTGCGCAGCAGACAAATGTCTTGTACCGCCTGTTTTTGCAGGGAATACAATTGCAGGTCTATGATCTTTAACCGGCTCTGTTTCGATTATTTTTTCAATGATAGGTTGGCCGACACGCTGAACAATTTTTTCTCCGAATGCAAGCAACTGATATTCATCGTTAATAATTGTTGCACCATCAATAGCCGTGAGCCCGCCGACAATATCAACTTCTTTGGCAAGCATACTTTGCCAGTTTGTTAACGCATGATCTTTCCCCAAACGTTTTACCAGATCCGCTAAGCCTGAAAAGGCTGGCTTAATGGCATAATGCAGCGGATGGCTGATGGATTCACGCCATTCTTTTGTTCCTGAAGGAACAACTAAAATGGTGCCGCCTCTTTTATGGGCACGCATGGAAACTGCCAGCTGCAGCATGACATTGATAGAGTCATAACGCGACGATGCAGAAGTAAAATCAAGCAATGATGAAATCAATGTCGGGCAAGAACGCACCGTTGGACTTTTGTCATCCACAATTTTAATATCATCACCCGCCAGTACAGCAATGTTTGAGAATTTTCCAAAACCTTCAGAACGTCTGTGTTTAATCACTACCTGCCCGGGCTCAGAAATATCAAGTACAAAACAGCAATTCGGAATAGTTACTGTTGCTCCCCAGATGTAAAGTACATTGTTTTCGTGCCATACACCAAGATGAATTCCGGCACGCTCATATCCCGGCGACAACTTGGTTAGTGACCGTGGTGTAAGTGGAATAGACTGCGCAAATATAATAGGTGTGCCGGCTTCTTCCGGTTGAAGGAAAGCTAACGATATTCTGGGGGAACGTCCTTCTTCATGGCGAAGGCTCGTCCAGAAGCCAACATCTATAAAAGATTCAATGATAGATGCGTTTGGTACACAAGCCAGATTTTTTTCACCTAAGCTTGTTGCAGTAGCTAAATGTTTCGCAAAAATTGTTTCTACAGATTCAGCCACAATACGGGCTGCTTTATATGTTGATTCGCTTTTCATGTAATAAATTTTATCTGTCTTTAACAGATGCATTCTAAGGTAAGAAATATACCAGATTAATCTGAACAGAACGGGTGTGAAAATGTCAGATTCTTTGCTAACACAAAAAATGCCCGACAAGTTTTGTATAAAAAAATTGTCGGGCAAATAGACTGATACTGAGTGCAATTATTTCCAGTAATTTAACCGCAAACTATTGCTTACGACCGACACAGAGCTTAAGGCCATAGCCGCACTTGCAAGCATCGGATCCATGGTGATACCCCAGATCGGGTATAAAATACCTGCAGCAACCGGAATACCAATGACGTTATAAATAAATGCCCAGAATAAATTCTGTCTGATAATTTTTACTGTTGCTGAAGATAAACGTATCGTTTTTGGTATTGCTAATAGATCTGAAGTAAGCAGTGTAATTTTTGCAATGTCAATTGCAATGTCGGAACCCTTACCCATGGCTATGCTGACATTTGCCTGTGCCAGTGCCTGAGAATCGTTGATGCCGTCGCCAACCATTGCAACGTTTTTTCCCTGTTTCTGTAAATCAATAATGAAGTTATATTTGTCGTTGGGTAACATATCTCCTTTATATAGCGCTATACCAGCTTGTTCAGCAATACTTTTTGCTGCATAACTTGTGTCACCTGTAAGCATATAAACAGCTATACCGGAATTTTTTAATTGTATAACGGCTTCTTTAGAATGTTCTTTTATTTTATCTGAAACAGCAATAACTGCAAGTATTTCTGTGCTGTTTGAAAAATAGATTATTGTATAAGACAGCATTTCCCATTGAGTGATTTTGCTTACGAACAAATCAGATATATTGATGGAATATTCATCTAATAATATTTGATTTCCGACGAGATACATTTCATTGTTGTATTGAACACGCATCCCTTTACCGGGTATGTTTTCAATATCCGTAAGCGTGATGTTTGAAAATTTAAATGCATTTAAATAAGTTACAACAGCTTCCGCCAGTGGATGCGTAGAGGTATTTTCGAGTGCATATAATACGGGAGAATAAAATGTAGCATCAATCCCTTCTTTCCAGAGACATTCAATAACACCTGGTTTCCCTTCTGTGATTGTTCCTGTTTTGTCAAGTACAACTGCCGTTATTTCCCTGGCCTGTTCAAGGCTCTCGGCATCTTTAATCAGAATATTGTTTTCTGCACCTTTACCAATACCAACCATAATAGCAGTGGGTGTCGCTAATCCCAATGCACAGGGACACGCAACAACCAGCACACTGATTGCGGCCAGCAAACCTTGCGAAAAAGCATTTTCCCCACCCACAAAGAGCCATACAAGCCAGGTAAGCATGGAAATCAGAATAACGATCGGAACAAACACGGCTGCAATTTTGTCAACCCGCTTTTGTACCAGAGTTTTTGTTCCCTGTGCTTGCTGGACTAAGTGTATAATCTGAGCAAGAAGTGTCTGGTCGCCAACTTTTACTGCTTTATAAAAAAGCACACCTTGCTGATTTATTGTACCTGCAAATACAATTGATTCCTGCTGTTTGAATGCAGGGACCGGTTCACCTGTAATAGAGCTTTCATCTATATATGAAGTGCCATTCGTTACAATACCATCAACGGCAATTTTTTCTCCGGGCTTAACAACTACAATATCATCAATACAAATAGCACTGCTAGCGATTTCTTTTTCGTCTCCGCTAACAGTTATAATACGCACAGTCTTAACCTGTAATCCGATTAGCTTTTTGATTGCAGCAGAAGTTCCTGATTTTGCCTTCTCTTCCATCCATTTTCCTAAGCAAACAAATGCAACGATGATAGCAGCAGACTCATAATACACATGCGGGTGCATACCTTTGTTATACCAGAATTGCGGATAAAATGTATTGAAGATACTGAATATAAATGCAACGCCGGTACTTACTGCTATCAACGTATCCATATTTGCACGTGCATGCAATAATTGTTTCCATGCGTTTTTATAAAAATGAAAACCGATAACTGTTAACACAGGTGTGGTTAACACAAGCATAATGTAATTACCATACGGCATATCCATAAAAAACATACCGATGAGAGCAACAGGAAAAGCTAAGGCTAAAGCAGCAATTGTCTGAAATTTTAATTTTTGTATATGTGCTTTTTGCAAATCATCGCTGGTATCCTGCAATGATTTTTCAGAAGCAATAATAAGATCATAGCCGCTTGCCTGAACAGCTTTCTGTAAAAGTTCTTTTGATGTTGTAACAGAATCAAAAGAAATAGTTCCCTGCTGAGTAGCAAAATTGACATGCACCGATGTTACGCCGTTCATTTTTTTTAATGTATCCTCTACAATCATAGCACAGGAGGCACAAGACATTCCATCTACAGCGTAGGTTTCGGTGCGGATATTATTTTGATGAAACATTAAGATGTAATTTTTTCTGTCATTAATTTAATAGTAAATGAAGAAAAAAGTGTAGAGTGTAAAGTGTAATCATTACTTTAAATAAATTGTCTAGCAAATTTTCTGTATACACTTTACACTTTTAACTTTACACTAATTCTGCCGTATACCCAACTTTCTCTAAAATTTCTTTCACTTCGTTTTCTGAATAATCGGTTGTGATTGTTAAGATTTTATCCGGGTCAGAGATGTCAACACCCCAGTCTTGTATTTTATCTTTAAAATTTAATTCCGGACTTACTGCAGCAATGCAGCTTCCGCATTTGATATTAGTTTTAAAGTGCATGGTTTTCATGATGTTTCTTTGTTCGGTTATATAACAAAGATAAAATCACACGGATAAAAATGTATTATAAAAAAATAAAAAATCTTA
>FTDL01000030.1_pt1 | contig 22891 bp, 22 predicted proteins | sample 1639951 | NCBI WGS metagenome assembly FTDL01 (sample SAMEA3914869, study PRJEB12502) | metagenome | biome: forest; material: soil | place: USA | collected 2012-03-12 | depth 0.1 m
AATTTTAAGCGCATAGTACTATATATAGTACTATGCGCTTTTTTAAAGTTATTCACGCTATGAAAAAAATAATTAGTATTTGCTTTACCATTCTTATGCTGTATATACCAGCTACTTCTTATGCGCAGTTAAATATTGGTATTAAATTCAACTGGACAGCAAATAAATTCATTTTTAAAAATGTGCAACAAAATCACACATATTATAATTCAACCAATGCTTTGCCAACTTATCCGGATGGCGCAGGGGCCAGTGCCGGTATCGTAGCGAATTATAAGCTGAATCACCGTTTTTCTCTTCAGTCGGAACTAATCTATAATTCAGAAAAATTCGATTTTATAAGAGGCGTGCTTTATACCAGCCTGCTGGGCGAACCAAGTGGGGCGTATAATTTTTTTACGACACACCTGAAATACCTTGAACTCCCTATCATGGGAAAAATATCTTTCGGCAACGCTGTAACCTTTGACATTCTAGCAGGAGGTTTTGTAGGCTATCTGGTTGCAGGAAAAAGTGCATCGGATTATGGTACCCTGCATCTGGCTGAAGATACACTTACTGACAACGGAACGTATGCTCAACAGAAAGCAATTCCTTATCCGGCGCGTGATGCACATTCTGATTTTACCCGGTTTAACGCAGGTGTATTGCTGGGTTGTGGCGTGACCATGCGTGATCGCATTGTTATTGAAGTACGGGTAAACAGGGGACTTATAAATATTCAGAAAACCGACTCATCAAAATTCAATACGTTGCAGAGTCAGCTTACTGTGGCGTGGTATATTTTCAGGCAAAAGAAAAAAGAGTAAGCCTGATTTTGTATGAAGAAATACTGTTTTATAATCACGCTCTTTATGTTGCTGATTCACCATACATATGCCCAGAGCAAGCGCGCGAATGTATGGTGCATGTCTGAAGGTATCGTTTACGATTTTAATTATAATCTACCACTTGTTAATTCAAAAGGCTCCATAACAGAGTCTTCATCTTCATCCAGTATCTGTGATACGAATGGCAATTTGCAGTTCTACACCGATAACGAAACCGTATGGAACAGCAGGCATCAGATGCTGCTGAATGGAAGCGGATTGTATTCGTGCCGCTGGTCCAGGCAGGGCTCTGTGATCGTACCACTCACGTCTAACCCCAATCAGTATTTTCTTGTCTGCTGTGATGACCTGCGCTATCCGGCATATGCGAATGTACCTTATGTGTGTAGTGATATAAATCCGGTTAAGTATATCCTCAGCCTGAACCTCATTGATATGAGTGTCAATAACGGACAAGGTGCGGTATTAGTGAAAAATAAAGTCATCTATGGCAGCGGACACGTAAACAGCATGCTGGCTGCAGTAAAACATGCCAATACCAAAGACACCTGGCTCATGACCTACGATTTTGCTATCAACCGCTTTGTTTCACTGCTCTTAACCGATTGCGGCATACAGGATACAGTCATTTCGCCGGACCTGGGAGTAAAAATAGAAGAAAGTAATTCTCCGATTACATTTTCTCCTAATGGCAACTTCTTTCATGTGCGTACAGATTATATGCTTCCAGAAAATGGTAGTATGATTGCACAATTTAATAATGCTACTGGATTAACATCTAAACCTCATTTCTTCAGAGGACAAAATATACAAGCATGTTTCTCAATAGATAATCATTATTTGTATGAAACAGGTGGCTTAAGATATGATATATCTCTTACAGATACTGCGGCTATTTATAACAGTCAAATTGTTATGCCTATTTCATCCGGCGGAAGCAGAAGTTTACAAAATGCGCCTGATAATAAAATATACTTTATTTGTGATAATCCATATTTGAATCTATATATACTAGACAATCCATACGCTATAAATCCAGTATTGAGAAATCAATATATCAGTACTCTTTCAGACAAACCTGGATCACGTCCTTCTGCAGCCCCCAACTTTGTACAAAGCTGGTTTGATCCGGATTTTAAGGAGTATGTGTATGGCAGTCCGTCTGTTTCATACCAACGCGGTTGTTATACTAAGCCTGTGTCCTTTACAGCAAATAATATTCCTCCGGCTACAGATTTTCACTGGGAGATATATGAAAAAGGGCAGCCTATAGTCCGCTATTACAACCAGGCTTCCATCACACATTCGTTTTCTAAAGCAGGCATTCACACCGCAACATTGGTTATTGATTTCTCATGCATGCCCGATGTTATTACACGAAAAGATATTATTGTAGACGACTACCCATTATCTGATTATATAAAAGATACAGCAGTCTGTCCAGGCAATAATCCGGTTTTGATTGCCCAGCCACATCAGCTGAATTATCTATGGAACACAGGCAATACTTCTTCTCAACAAAAAGCTACCGCTGGCAATACATATAGCGTTGAAGTAATTAATACCTGCGGCAGTATTACGGATAGCGTTACGCTTACCAAACTTTCATACACACTGCCCAATTTAATTACTCCCAACAACGACGGTTACAACGATACGTTTGTTGTAGATGCAGCAAGTACTGTTACGGGAAATCTTGAGATCTATAATTCCTGGGGCAACCGTATTTATTATAATGAACATTATGAAAATTCCTGGCCGGAGCATCCTGTTGAGCCGGGTATTTATTATTACCGTTTTACCTATAGTACATGCGAGCCTTTAAATAGCTGGTTGCAGATTATAGAGTAATATGAAGAATATCACCGGGGATAGATGCAAGGTGGGTATTATAATTTTTAGTAATGTAGATTCCGGTGATAATATCAACCCTCCAGGGGTAATGTAATGAATATGTGATTGATTTAGGAAAGAAACTCTTAAAAGGATTTCTTTTAAATCGATACTCATGTTAACGAGATCCACATTAGATTAATTTTTTAACTACTGTATCTTTTTGTCGTTTTGGCATTATGAGTGCGACAATCTGACAATGCTAAATTTTAATCCTTTTTAAACGATGTACTTATGATCAGGCTATTTATTCCATTTTGCTTTTTATTGCTTACAACCTGTGCCAATAAAAATAATGCTTCAACAGATGACCGGATTGATAGCACTAAAGTTGATGAAGCTTTTGTCTTCTGTAAGAAAAATGGGTTTGATACTGCCACATGTTTTTTTGTAGATATGAGCGTGCATTCCGGTAAGAACCGCTTTTTTGTTTGGGATTTTACACAGAAAAAAATCATTCATGAAGGATTATGCTGCCATGGTATAGGCAAAGGAAGTACAGGCTCTACTCCTGTATTCAGTAATGAAAATGGTAGTTATTGTACATCTCTAGGAAAATATAAAACTGGTATCCGCTCGTATAGCCAGTATGGTATTCATGCACATTACAAAATGCATGGCTTAGAAGCTACTAACTCAAATGCTTTCAACAGAATTGTGGTACTTCATTCTTATTATGCTGTTCCCGAAAATGAAATATACCCGCAGCATATTCCTATGGGTTACAGTTTAGGTTGCCCTGTGGTTTCAGATAAATTGATGACAGAGCTTGATGTGTTGCTTCAGAAAAAAACGAAGCCAACTTTGTTATGGATTTATAAGTAAAACGTATCCGTTCAGCTATTCATGAATAGCTGAACGGATACGTTCGATTAGTCTTCGTATGTTGAAAAAAGCTGATTAAACGTTCCGTTTAATGTTTTTACATTTCCCTGGCTGTCATACAATTTACATTGAACAGAGCCTTTTAATGTGAGTGTCTTTTGCCCATTTATATTTTCAATTTTTTGAGATTCAATCTTCATATAACTGCCGGTTTGATCTGCTGATCCGTTATAGGTAGTCCATGTTGTCGTATCGCTTGTTAATTGTACATCCCAGCCTTCTGTAGTTTCATATGAATTCTGCGTGGATAGTGTTGCAAAGTTTGTATATGTGCCTACCGCAAACATCGCATTGATTTCATCATCGCTTGGCTCATCCATTTCAGTGTAGTGAAATTTTTTGTGAAGCTCCATCACCAAAGCATCCTGTGTGTTTATCTGCGTACCTTGTTGAACAAGTTTTGCCCACTCTGTACCGCTCCACAGATCATATGTATAATTTCCACTGGTTTGATCATCATATCCGCTGCTGGTGCTTGACTCAACGCCATTGTTATATCCATTTGCTGTTAAGCTTGTCTGCATCGTATAGCTTTTGTTGTCGTACGTGCCCTGAAAATAATATTTTGTCAACTGAGTAGTAGTTGTGGTAGTTGTGGGTGCAGGATCATCTTTGTGCTTTTTACACGATGCAAGCATAACCAAGGCAACAAGTATAAGTGTGTATAAAAGTGATTGGGGGTTGTTTTTCATAAGACTCATTTTAAAAGTAAATTTTATCTATGTAAAGTTCGGTGATATAAACTAACACTCCAAGGCGTAAATGCTAAAATATCGAATTGCGTTTTAAAAGAAACCCTGGAGCGTTTATATGTTAAACCGCAACAGACATCGTTTAATGTTACGTTAGATTACATTTTTTTATGCAAACACATTGTCATAATGTGTTTGCATAAATCCTGTTTTCTATCTGATTGCTTCATCGCCACGCGTACGTGTACGCATACGAATAGCGTCAAGTACATCGTATACAAAAATCTTTCCGTCACCTACTTTTCCTTCTGAACCTGTTTCAAGAATTACATCAATACACTTTTCAAGGTTCTCGTCGCTGACTACGCAAATGATCATAACTTTAGACAACAATACAATAGACTTTTCTGTACCTCTGTATATTTCCGGAAAACCTTGTTGCAAACCAACGCCTTTCACAGGTACAACTGTCATACAAGGAATTCCGACTTTTATTAATCCTGCCTGTATTGCCTTCAGTTTTGATGGCTTTACAATTGCTTCAATTTTTTTCATGCTTTATAAATTTCTATTCAATCTATTCAATAGTTGTATATGCTTCAATACCAAATTCTACTGCGTCTGTACCTGCCAATTCTTCGCGCTCACCCAAACGGATACCTATTGTTTTCTTCATTACAACAAATACAATATATGTTAATGTAAACGAGCACAAAGCAATTACACTAACGCCTAATGTCTGTACACCTAATAAATGCGCATTTCCTGTTGTAAATAAACCTGCATCAGTTGAAAATAAACCTACAGCAAGTGTTCCGAAAAATCCATTTACGCCATGCACTGCTATCGCTCCAACCGGATCATCAATCTTCATTTTATCAATTGCCACTACAGCTACATCAATTAAGATACCAGCCATTAAGCCGATAACTATTGCTGAGTTTGCACTCACAACATTACAACCGGCAGTAATAGCAACCAAGCCGGCAAGCACGCCATTAATAACCATAGTAATATCTACACGTTTGTAACGAAGAAATGTGTATACCATAGTAGAAATACCACCCATAGCCGAAGCCAGAAATGTATTTGTTGCAACCGTTCCGATTAATTCCCACTTACCTACTGCGGCAAGTGTTGACCCGGGATTGAAGCCGAACCAGCCAAACCAAAGTATGAATGCACCAACAGCAGATAATGTTAAATTATGTCCCGGAATCGGGTTGATTGAACCATCTGTATTGTATTTGCCAATGCGTGGCCCCAATACGATAGCCGCAGCTAAACCTGCAAAACCACCCATTGCATGCACTGCTGCCGAACCCGCAAAATCATTAAAGCCCATTTGTGCCAGCCAGCCATTTGGGTTCCATACCCAGTTAGCAGCAAGCGGGTACATAACCGCACAGAAAATCATTACATAAAATGCGTATGCCCATATTTTCATGCGTTCCGCAACCGCACCCGAAACAATGGATATGGATGCAACCGCAAAACCCATCTGAATAAACCAGAATAATTTATTCGATACAGTTAAACCTAATCCCATGTCTCCTTCCGGGATACCAAAACCAAAAGACCACCAGCCGTTTGATTCACCATACGCAATGCCAAAGCCTATAGCGTAAAATGCAATGCCGCCAAACATAATGTCTATCATTACCTTGGCAATAATGCTAATGGAATTTTTAGATCGCACAAATCCGGATTCTAACAGGGCAAAGCCGCCCTCCATCTGAAAAATAAGTGCGGCACAAATTGCTACCCATACCGTATCTATGGCATGAGTGAGCTCTACTTGCTTCAAAGCAAGTTCAGTCATTTCGTTCATTTTAAGATTAAATAATAAAGGGTTAGTTGAATATACCGGTTAAATATATTCGCGGACAAATCTCTTAAATTTTAAAGTGATTCGAAAGAAAAAATAATATTAATCTCTATTTGCACTTAAAATTTAATGTGAATTTGCATCAAAAGATAGTTCATTATATATAAATAAGCTGAAATTTAAACCATTGAATGCATAATTTATATTTTTGAATCAATTATCAGTACCTCTGCTAAAGCATATATCTTTTTGTTCAATAGTTTATTACTAACTTTAACCTTCTTATTTATTCCTATGAAATATCTTTTAATTCTATTGGCAACAGCAATGAGCTATTTTCCTGCTCTTTCTCAACATTCAGGTTATACGTACGAACCATTCGGACACAGGACTTCTTATGAACAAGGCTGTTATTATACAACATCAGGAGAAAAAGTATCGGGCTTAATAAAATGGGAATGTTCAGGATATTCACGCGAGATTGGTGCAAATTATATTTTATTTAAACCTGTGATGGGTGAAAAGAAAAAGAGATTAACAACCAATGACGTTAAATCTTTTGTTATCGGTAATGATAGCTTTGCGATCATTAAATCATTTTCCCGTTCAGGCATGACACAATACGATAAGGATTTTGCAAGAGTGGTGGTAACAGGGTCACTGACTTTGTATAGTCATTGCCAGGAAACAAATGCCGGCAGCCCGGGATTGGGGTCTGCCTCAACAGGTATAGAATGTTTTTATTTTATAAAAAAAGACGGGGATTTATACAGATTAAAAAGAAAAGATTTTAAAGACAGTGTGCAGACAATTTTTGGCGATGATACAAAATTGATGAATGAGATTAATAACGGTGTCTTCAGTTTTGATACTATTGAGCAAATTGTAGCTGAATACAATACGTGGAAAGCGGCACAGTAATTACTCCAGCTCCAGGTTAAAACTGCCATTCATGACCAATTTACCATCAACTTCTTTGTTAGTTCCAGGCATCTGAAAACCTTTAAGCTTTTTTGTTTTTCCTTTGCTCAACAAATCAAAAATAGTTGAGTCGCTGAGTTTTTTACCTAACATTACAAACGGAATCTTAAATCCGCAGACTTGAAAATTAGAGCAGCCGTATGCTGTATTTCCTTTTTTTAACAAATGCTCTTTACATTTCGGACACTTTAATGTTTCTATCGCAATGTCTTCTTTCGGCTTCTTTTCTCTTGGTTCTTTTGCCTCTTTTATCTTTGTTTCCTTTGCTCCAGCGTCCTTCTCTGTTTTAGCAGATGTTTTTGATTTTTCCGGCGCTATATAAATAGCTTTATATGAATTATTTTTTACTTCTTTGGTAATATCAGTTACCATATCAATCAATTCTTGTTTGAACGTATCTAACTGATATTCTCCTTTCTCCATCAAACGAAGTTTGCGTTCCCAGTTTCCGGTGAGTTCTGCGCTTTTTAGTAATTCAGAATGGATACAGTCAATGAGATCTATACCGGTTTGTGTTGCAAAAATATTTTTCTTTCTGCGTTCAATATATTTTCGTCTGAAAAGTGTTTCAATAATATTTGCGCGTGTAGATGGCCGGCCAATACCATTATCCTTTAATAGCTCACGCATCTCTTCGTTTTCTACTTGCTTGCCTGCAGTTTCCATGGCACGCAGTAAGGTTGCTTCGGTATAGGCTTTCGGCGGAGAAGTTTTACCTTGATGTATCTTTGGTTCGTGCGGCCCCGTTTCGCCAACGGTAAAATTCGGCATTACTTTTTCCTCATCACCTTCTTTTTCTTTCTCTTCTGTTTTATCGTTTGCATACACTTCCTTCCAGCCTGCTTCAATGATCTGCTTTCCGGTTGCTTTAAATTCTATCTGACCAACAGTACCCAGTACTGTTGTGTTGGATACTTTACATTCCGGATAAAAGACAGCAATAAATCTACGCGCAATTAAATCATAGATGCGTTTTTCTTCTATTTGTAAATTAGAAGAAGGCGTAACTCCTGTTGGGATAATCGCATGGTGATCGGTAACTTTTTTATCGTCAAATACTGCTTTTGATTTCGGAATTGGTTTTGCCAATACAGGAGCGGTAAGTGTTTGATAAAAAGTCAGATCTTCCAGTATGCCTTTTACCTTCGGGTACAGATCTTCTGAAAGATAGGTTGTGTCTACTCTTGGATAGGTAACAAATTTCTTTTCATATAAAGTCTGAACATGCTTTAAGGTGTCTTCGGCCGAATAACCAAACCGTTTATTTGCCTCAACCTGAAGTAAGGTTAAATCGAACAGTTTGGGATTGCCTTCTTTTCCTTCTTTAATTTCGAAAGCTGTGACAACAAACGGGAAACCTTTCAGATACTCAAGTCCTTTTGTTGCTTTGTCGAGCGACTTTAGCCGTTCGATTGTTGCGGTAAATTCAGTTTCTCTGTAGATGGTTTTTAATTCCCAATATTCTTCCGAAACAAATGCATCTATTTCTTTCTGACGTGCTACAATCATCGCCAGCGTGGGCGTTTGTACACGTCCGATTGACAATACAATTTTTCCCTGTCCGAATTTTTTGGTAAACAGCCGCGTAGCATTCATGCCTAATAACCAATCACCAATGGCGCGGGCACTGCCGGCTGCATAGAGATTATTATACTGGTCAGCTTCTTTCAATTTTGAAAATCCTTCCCGTATAGCTTCTGTTGTCAGAGAAGAAATCCATAAGCGTTTTACAGGTGCGCTGCATTTTGCTTTTAATAGTACCCAGCGCTGTATCAGCTCTCCTTCCTGGCCCGCATCACCACAGTTTATAACTTCGTCGCATGCCTGAATCAGTTTTTCTATTATGTTGAACTGTTTTTTAACGCCGGCATTGTCAATCAGTTTGATGCCGAAATTTTGCGGAATCATCGGCAGGTCTTCCAGTCTCCATAATTTCCAGCGATCCAGATAATCGTGCGGTTCTTTCAGTGTGCAAAAATGGCCAAATGTCCAGGTAACCTGATATCCATTACCTTCCCAATAACCGTCGTTGCGCTTTTTAGCACCGAGTACTTCGGCGATATCTTTGGCAACACTGGGTTTTTCGGCAATGCACAGCTTCATTGATGTTATTAGGTTTATCAGACAAGTGGTCGGACGGACAAAAAAGCCGTCTGACCACTGTGTTCGCAACATTCGTCCGACCACTTTTTTGTGGGCAGACGAATTGTAAATTATTTAGACGATAAACAAAAATAAAAAGTTTGGGCAGAGTCTATTGTATGTGTGAATAAGTATAATTTTTTGTTTTGCTGTAGAGGGCGATGGAATGCTGGTGGTTGGTAGTTTGCGCAAATTAGATCCAATCATATAATTTATTGTACTTGCGCAAACGTACCGAACCACGGCGTATTTTGTATCGACTGAAAATATGCCGTGGTTCGGTACGTTTAAGGGGCTCAACTTTCAAGATGAAAAGCAAGGAATTGTTTCACTTAAACTACCAACCACTTGGTCTACCTACAAACAAAAATGTCCCGCCTTTCGGCGGGACATTTTTGTTTTATTGAATTCAGTTATTGATTATCCATTCATAGAAATCAAAAACTCATCGTTGTTTTTAGTTTTAGACATTCTGTCGATTAAGAAATCCATTGCCTCAATCGAATTCATATCTGACATATATTTACGCAGTATCCAGATGCGTGATAAGGCATCTTTGTCAATTAATAAATCTTCGCGGCGCGTACCAGATGCTGGCACATCAATCGCCGGATAAACGCGTTTGTTTGCAAGCTTACGATCCAGCTGAAGTTCCATGTTGCCTGTTCCTTTGAATTCTTCAAAGATAACTTCGTCCATTTTAGAACCTGTTTCAATCAATGCTGTAGCAATGATTGTTAATGAACCGCCGTTTTCTACGTTACGTGCAGCACCAAAGAATTTTTTCGGCTTATGTAATGCGTTTGCATCCACACCACCTGAAAGTATTTTACCTGATGAAGGAACAACGGTGTTGTATGCTCTTGCCAGACGTGTGATCGAATCTAATAAGATCACTACATCGTGCCCGCACTCAACCATACGTTTTGCTTTTTCAAGCACCATGCTGGCAACTTTCACGTGACGGTCTGCCTGCTCATCAAAGGTAGATGAGATAACTTCTGCCTTTACACTGCGTGCAATGTCTGTAACTTCTTCCGGACGTTCATCAATCAACAAGATGATCAGATATACTTCCGGATGGTTTGCCGCAATGGCATTTGCAATTTCTTTTAACAATACCGTCTTACCTGTTTTAGGCTGCGCTACAATCATACCACGCTGTCCTTTACCAATCGGTGCAAACATATCCAGGATACGTGTAGACAATTGATTATGTGTAGTAGATAAGTTTAAACGATCCTGAGGAAAGATTGGCGTTAAAAATTCAAATGGTATACGGTCACGGATTTGTTCTGTTGTCTTTCCATTTACCGTTTCAACTTTTAATAAAGCAAAATATTTTTCTCCTTCTTTCGGAGGACGAATTTGTCCGACAATTGTATCGCCCGTTTTTAAACCGAATAATTTGATCTGAGAAGGCGAAACATAGATGTCATCCGGGCTAGCCATGAAATTGTAATCCGGAGAACGCAGGAAGCCATAGCCTTCTGAAATAATTTCCAATACACCGGAGTTAACAATTACGCCATCAAATTCTTTTACCGAATATAATTGGTTTGCAGTTTGTCTCATCGGACGATCTGCTCTTTCTTCTGTTCTTTCTTCAGACATACGTGGCGCACGTTCTTCTGAATAACGCGGTGCACGTTCTTCAAAATTATTGCTGCGTGGAGTACGTTCTTCGTAATTGCTTCTTGCAGGTCTTTCTTCTGAATAAGATGTTCTTGCAGGACGCTCTAATGGCACTTCTTCTGCCGGTACAATTGACTGACGCTCTCTTCTGCCGGCAACGGCAGCTCTTGGTACAGCCATTTCAGGAGCAGGCGTACTGCTCATGTATGTATTCTCTTCTGCTGTCTCTGCCGCTTTTACATTAATGCGTTTTGCGCGTGGACTGCGGTTATGGTTTTCTTCTTCTGTTGAAAATATCGGTGTTGCTGTTTCTGCGGCAGTTGAAAAATCTGAACTTGAAACTTCTTTACGGACAGATGTTGCTACAGCTGGGTTTAAGGCTTGTTGATCTAAAATTTTGTAAACAAGTTCTTTCTTTTGTAATTTTTTAAAATTGGGAACATTCATTTTTTCAGCTATAACTCTTAATTCAGATAATAGCTTTAAATCTAATTCTTCAATGTTGTACATAAATGTGTGCTAATGTAATTGAAATCTTAAGCAAGGTGGGTTTTTTAAAATTCGTAGTACTACACAGTTTGCGTGCAAAACCTCAGATTCAAACAATACAACTTAGTAAGTTATTGGCAATTGAAATTGGTGAGCAGCAGAAAATTGTGGCTGTTTACGATTTTGATGTTACAAGTATATAGGAAGTTCTACTCATTGTCAAGAGTAAGTAAGAAAACATTCAAACTTTATTCAAAAAAATTGATTCTTAATAACCCGTATTTCTTGTAACTTGCGTTTCTGTTACCCAATCCCAATTATTTAGAACAAACATGTTGCAAATCAATTATATCCGCGAAAATAGGGCCCTTGTACTGGAAGGCCTTAAAAAGAAGTATTTTGCTGAAGCGGACCAAAAAGTAGATGAGATCCTTAAAATAGATCAAAGCAGACGTGAAACGCAGCATACGCTGGATCTTTTGCAGTCAGAAGCAAACCAGAAGGCCAAAACTATCGGAGAATTGATGAAGGCCGGGAAGAAGGACGAGGCGGAGAAAGAAAAAACTGCATCTGCAGATTTAAGGAATAAAATAAAAGAACTGCAGGATTCCCTCGCTGAAAAAGAAGAAGAATTAAATACACTTCTTGTAAAGCTTCCAAATCTGCCGCATCACAGTGTGCCTGTCGGCCGTACTCCGGAAGAAAATGTAACTGTTTATTCTCATGGCGAAATTCCTGTATTGCATGCAGATGCACAGCCGCACTGGGAGCTGATCAAAAAATACGATATCATTGATTTTGAATTAGGTGTTAAAATTGCCGGTGCGGGTTTTCCGGTTTATAAAAACAAAGGTGCGCGCCTGCAACGTGCGTTAATAAATTTCTTTTTAGATGAAGCTGTAAAGGCGGGTTATACGGAAGTGCAGCCACCCATCATGGTAAATGAAGCTTCTGCTTATGCTACCGGACAGTTGCCTGATAAGGACGGACAAATGTATTACGCCAGTGAAGACAAGCTTTATCTGATCCCTACGGCTGAGGTGCCTGTCACGAATATGTACCGCGACATGATTATTAAAGAAGAGGATTTGCCAATTAAAAATACAGGTTATACGCCGTGTTTCAGAAGAGAGGCTGGCTCATGGGGAGCTGACGTGCGTGGCCTGAATCGCTTGCATCAGTTTGATAAAGTAGAACTTGTTCAGATTGCTTTGCCTGAAACATCTTATGACATTCTGGACGAAATGAAAAAACATGTACAGGGCTTGCTTGAAAAATTAGAACTTCCATACCGCATTCTGCATTTATGTGGTGGTGATATGAGTTTTACCTCTGCGCTTACCTTTGATTTTGAAGTATACTCTGCCGCACAAAAACGTTGGTTAGAAGTAAGTTCAGTAAGTAATTTTGAAAGCTATCAGGCCAATCGTTTAAAGCTTAGACATAAAACAGATGGCAAAACGCAATTGCTGCACACGCTGAACGGCAGTGCACTTGCGCTTCCGCGTATTGTGGCTTCCATTCTTGAAAACAATCAAACCTCTGAAGGTATCCGTATCCCGAAAGTGCTGCAGGCTTATACAGGCTTTGATATTATAAACTAATAATCCTCACTAACACATATGTGCGGTATAGAATTACCGCACATATGTGTTAAATAACAACATCCAGCATAGTTTGAAAGTATACAACATTTGACCCGAATCTTTCGGACAGCTTATCCAGCGCTTTGTATTCGTATTCTTCCAGAAATTTTTCTATGTGCGAATCTTTTTCAAAGAATAATTGTAAGCTATATGTACTGCCGCTATTTTCTGTTTCGTAACGTAATCGCATCAGATGATGTTTGTGCACGTAACCTGAATCTAATGCCAGTGTAAAATATACATCGCGGGCCCATTGCAACCATTCGTTTTCAATAGCCGGATCTAAATTAAATGTTGTGTTAAATAAAATCATAAGCGCTAATTAATACTTAAAGTGCTGAAATAAAAAATTATTGTAAAGGCTTTTTATTCGAAACATTAATATTGTAAATTAAAATGCGAACAAAAACCGCTGCAATACGTACGGAATTTGAATACTGAATTCCAGTAAAGCAATAAACCACCTATTTATAAATATGTATAGCAATAGTAATACTTCCATTAATTACACGAAAGTTTTTTTAGTGCTTTCTACACTATTCTTTATGTGGGGATTAATTACGGTGTTGAATATTTCTTTGATTGAAGAATTGCGCGACGTATTTAAGCTTAGTTATTATGAATCCTTAAGTATCAATCTGGCCTTGTATGGTACATATTTTATTGTAGCGATTCCTGCCGGTGCCATTATTGACCGTGTCGGATTCAGAAAAGGAATTATCATCGGTGCCGGCCTTTCAAGCTTTGGGTGTTTCTTATTCTACCCGGCAGCAGAATCAAATTCATTCTATAAATTATTGATGGCCTTATTTGTATTGGGCTCTGGTTTTACTTTTTTACAGGTTGCTTCTAATCCGTATGTAGCTTTACTTGGTATGCGCGGCAAAGGGGCTGCAAAATTATCTTTCATTCAGGCATTCAATTCATTCGGAACGTTTCTGGCGCCATTACTTGCAGGTGGAATATTTTTATCTATCACCGGTTTAAAAGCTGATAGTTTTGCAACAATGTCGCCGGAGGATTTATTGTTGCATAAAATTCTTCTTGTTCAGATTCCTTATCTGGTATTCGGCCTGATTTGGTTTTTGCTGATGCTGATTGTTTTACTTTCTGAACTGCCGAAAGTAAACATGCATGACCAGCAGCCGTTGATCAGAAACAATGAAAAGGAACCGCGCAAATACTTAATACAATATCCTCAGGTTGTAAATGGTGCAATTACCTTGTTCTTGTATGTAGGCGCTGAAGTTTCCCTTGCCTATTATATTACCAGTAAAAGTGAATTTTTAATTCCATACTATTGGGGTTGTGCCTTGTTAGGCAGATTTATAGGTGCCGGTTTATTGTTTGTTGCTACCAGCCCGCGTAAACTCATGAAATTTTCAGGGGCAATGGCAATCTTCTTTATCCTGGTTTACATGGTTGTAAATAACGACGAAAAATATATTGTAAACGCAACACAGGAAATTGATCCCGCATTATACTTACTTGTATTGGTTGGTTTGTGCAACTCAATTATATGGCCAACAGTGTTTACTATGGGTATTGATGGTATGGGCAAATACTCTATGAAAGCCAGCGCTTTTTTAGTTACTGGTGTTGTGGGAGGTGCAATCATTCCATTTATCTTTGTGTTTTTACTAACAGAGTATTCTATTATTTCTGCCTTCCCCATTTTATTGCTGTCTTATTTAGCTGTTATCTGGTTTGGTTCAAAAGGCTCTATTTATGAGAAGAAAAATAATTTTTATTGATTCGCTCATTTAAAAGCGTATGTAAATAAAAAATCACGCTGTTTGCGTGATTTTTTATTTACATACGCTTATCTCTATTTTTTTCTGATGGCTTCATATATTGTTCAAACCAAAGCTGGAAAATTATCAAGGTCCAGATACGTTTACTGCAAAAATATTCTCCTGACTTAAATGCTTTAATACGTTTTTCTACTTCATTAAAATTAAAGATGCCCTGATCTTTAATGTATTTTTCTGATAAATATGTATCTATTAAATATTCGTGCGAATTTTTAAGCCATTCTTCTGATGGTGCTGCAAATCCCCATTTGGTGCGATATATAAGATCCTTAGGTAAATATTTTTCAAGCGCTTTCTTTAAGATATATTTTTGTGTGCCGTTATTAATTTTCAATTTCGTCGGTAAATTAATTGCAAATTCCGCCAATGATAATCCAAAAACGGACAGCGTACTTCCAGCCCATGTCGCATAGATGCAATATCCATTTTGTACATCAGATCATCGGCCAGATAATGATGAATATCGAAAAAAGAAACTGACTGCGCATTTGTTAAAGGAATTTTCTCCAATGATTCCCAATAAGGTATGGTTGTCTGGTGCTTATATTTATAATTCAGTAATGCACTTATCTCACATTGCGTAAACATTTGCTGCTCCTGCGACCAGAGGTTTATATAAGGGTGTTTGTCGTTCCATCCTTCAAACAGTCTTGCTTTTACAGCAAATTTTCCGCCAAGCATTTTTAAAATTTCGTCTGCTAATTTTAGGGATGCTTTGCCGCCAATACGCCTCAGTGTTGCAAGTCTGTTGTACCAATAATATGTATTGTAGCCCATAAAAAATTCATCTCCTCCATCGCCTGTTAATGCAACGGTTGTGTGTTTTTTTGTAACATCCGAGATAAGTAAACTCGGCAATACCGATGAAACTGCAAATGGTTCATCATAAAATTCAACAGCATCTTTTAATACTGAAACAATATCCGCTACCGGCAGTTTGTGCTCGTGGTGGCTTGTTTTTAAAATACCTGCAACCTGTCTTGCATAGCTGCTTTCGTCGTATCGTTTTTCATCAAACGCTACTGTAAAAGTTTCTACAGATGTACTACTGTTTTCCTGAAATTTTGCTACAATCAGTGATGAGTCTACACCACCACTCAGGAAGGCGCCAATAGGTACATCGCTGATCATTCTGGATTTTACAGCTGAAGAAAGTAAATATTCAAATTGTTCTATGGCCTGTTCTTCTTTTATCTGAACAGGATTGAATTTTTCACGAATATCATAAAATGTTTTTACTGTAACATGATGTCTATCTGTTAACTCTATATAACATCCGTTTGTTAGTTTTTTTATATTCTGAAATATCGTGTTGGGCTTGGGGATATATTCAAGAAATAAATAATCTGCCAGCGCCTCTGAATTAATTACTCTTGGTATAGGCAGTTCCAGTAGTGATTTAATCTCTGATGCAAAAGCAAACCCATCCGGGCCATCATAGTAACAAACAGGTTTTATGCCAAACCTGTCACGCACTAATGTTAGTTTTTGTTCAACAGTATCCCAGATAGCGATGGCAAACATACCATTAAACTCCTGAAATGCCTTGGGGCCATATAATGCAAAAAGCTCAATGGCAACTTCTGTGTCACTGGTTGTCGTTGTAACGATATTATATTTGGCAGCAATTTCTTTGTAGTTAAATATTTCTCCGTTAAAAACCATTACATAGCGTTGATCTTTAGAAAAAAATGGCTGATTAGCAGCTTCCGACAAATCTAAAATACTTAAGCGCCGATGTCCAAGGTGAATTTTTTGATTTTCATTTGAATAAAATCCTTCGGCATCCGGACCACGGTGTTTCAGCCTGCGTGTCATGTTACGCAAATCATCTCTGGACCATTTCGAAGAAATAAAACCGGCTATTCCACACATATCGTTCTAAAATATAAACGTACAACCAATAATAACTAAACCAAGTTTCTCCATCTGCATGAAATGTTATTCGGGTATGTTACTTGTTCTGTTGATGAAATAAAGAAAAGTATTTTTGGTTGGATCACTGACTAAAACAACCTGTCTTCCAAATCAAATGGTAATACGTATGTCATTCGCTCAATTCCGATACTATACGGAATCACTGTAAACTCGCCATTCATATACCAATATATTTGTTTTGTAATACGCGATTCAGAATTATGATATGTTTCGTCTGTAAAATGTACCAGAAACTGCATGCCTACTTCCAGCGCAATATCATCTTCAAGTGTTTTGCAAATAAAAGTATCTTTATCAGGCAAGGCTACAAGCGCGCCGTGTGTACCTTGTAAAGCAGGATATTCTTCAAGATATAATACTGCAGATGTTTTAAATGCATCATCACCTGTTAATGTAAGCATTCCGGCCTGCGGATGTCCTTCGTATGGTACAACAACACGGTGATATGTTTCCTGTATGTTTTTTAATGCACGGTCAAACAGTTCTTCTTCGGTCTTTTCCCATGCAGCTGCATTCGCACGGATTACATGCTCTATAGACGAAGGATAATCCAGTACCAGCAATGTAATTGTATCCTCAAGATTTTCACGTACATAAAATTCTTCTTCCGGAAAAGAATTCAGATGTGTTTTGCTGACAATACGAACAGATAAATAACGCGCAAATGATTCATAACCTTCTTCTTCCTGCACTGCTGATTGGAAAACATACGGTGTAGGCTCAGTTACGTTCTCAGTAGTATTTTCAGGCAGAAATGAAGGTATGGCTATATTCTCCAAATTGTCAGATGTATTTTCTGTTTCTTTGGATGGATATATAAAATTTAAATACTTTTTGAAAAAGCGCTTCATTACAGCTTTGTGAATTATACTGCAAGATACGACACTAGGTAGATATATGTAAAAAATTGAAAGAAGACTTAATCAACGTGTTTCCAACATATCTATAACTTAATTTTATACATTGATAATAAGTTACTTAAGACGTAATGCAGGATGTGTTTCCAAAAGAATTCTTTTAGAAAGTTTCTTTCGAATACATTACCTTTGATAAAATTTTAACCATTTATGAAAGATAAAATTTTAGATCATTGGGATTTAAGTTATTTAGTATCGTTTTTATATATTTTTTTAGCTGAGTCAGATTTTGTCATAAGTAAAAACGAAGCTGTTGTATTAAACAATAGTTTGCACGACACACTTGTAAACGTCTTTTTTCATACTGAAGAACAAAAAGATGCTATTATAAAAGAGGTTAACACTTATACGCATACACTTTCAGAAGATCAGAAAATGAGTCTGATAGAAGAGCTCACGCATAAAATACACATGCCGTTTGATGTATATGAATTAATTGTAGAGGAATTAAATAAAATTGCCAGAAGCGATAAATATATAACTGTTGAAGAGCATTCACTTTTATATTACATCCGTTTAAAGCTGAATAAAGATTACGGCGATAAAAAAAATTAAGACAGAAAACCTGGTACTAAAATTACTTTATAAAACAATAAATGCCTAACGCTACTGGAGCGTTAGGCATTTATCTTTAAATGTTTTGCTTTAGTCTTTTAAACTTCGAACGATTCAACCAAATCAGATTCGTACAACGAGCGCATTAATGCATTGTGTTGTTTAACCGGGCCATCTACTTCAACCACAACGTATATATGATCTGTGCGCTTGCCTTGGTTAACAATTTTCGGACTTAGCTTAAATGATTTGATGAGTTGTTTTATTTGCTGAATGCTATCAACATTATTGAACAAATGAATGCGGTATATTTTTTCCCTGTTTGTACGATCTATATAACGTTGTAACCAGGAAAACGATAATAAAACCACTAAAACTAGCATAACCGATATGATTGATATGGCATACAAACTAAAACCTACCATCATACCAATAGCTGCTGCCACCCATATAACTGCTGCTGTTGTAATACCTCTGATTGTAGCACCTTCTTTATAAATAACTCCGGCACCCAAAAACCCTATTCCTGTAATAATGGTAGACGCAATACGGGTGGGATCGCTTTTATCCATGAGAGCTACGGCAACCAATGTAAACAATGTTGACCCGACTGTAATTAATATAATTGTTCTGAAGCCTGCTACTTTACTTTTATATTCACGCTCTGCTCCGATTAATGCACCCAGGCAAAGAGACATGCAAAGTTTTATTACCGGCTCTTCTATTGTTTCCAGTTCCCGTAAGATTTCAGTTATTAAATTCATTGGTTATAATTTTTGAATAATTTTTTTTGCTCTGCTTTTAAAACTCGGTGTTGCATATGGCAACTGATCTTCTATAATAATTTTTAATTCTTTTGCCAGCTCCGGATAATCCTTTACGATATTGTATGCAACATTTATTCCAAAAGCTTTTGCTGCAATCTCTGCTTTTGAATCTTCTAAAAGCGGAAATAATATATCTATTAATTCTCCTCTATATGATTCCGGAATTTCCATTGACTGAAGTATCCGTAAACTGTTTCTACGCACGCTGCCATGAATAGGTTTTTCTAAACATTCAATCAATTGAGGAATATATACATCAAACCATTCGGGCTTTAATTCATAGACTTTGCTTGCCGTCCAGGATGCCTGTTGTACAACCTGCTTGTTGTACGAGAAAAAAGCTTTCATCAGTTGTTTGAGATTTGTTCTGGATGTGGCTGCCCAAAGACTGATTTTTTTAGCTTGTGCTAAACTATGTTCCTTTATTAACTCATCATCCAGCTTCATCTTACAACAACTCTCAATTCTGTAAAATGTTATCGAATACTTCTCCTAATCTGGCAACTTCGTGCAAGCGGATTTTAAAACGTTTTTGATCTAAGCTCTTCATATTATATTTTGAAATAAATATGTGCTTAAATCCTAATTTTTCTGCTTCTGAAATCCGTTGTTCTATTCTGTTTACAGCGCGGATCTCACCTCCCAAGCCTACTTCTCCTGCAAAGCAAATATCTGCTGCAATAATAGCATCATGAAACGATGAAACCAGACTCACACATACAGCCATATCAAGTGCCGGATCTTCAACTTTTAAACCACCGGCAATATTCAGAAAAACATCCTGCGCACCAAAACGCATGCCGCCTCTTTTTTCCAGAACAGCCAGTAACATATTGAGGCGCTTTGAATCAAAACCTGTACTACTGCGCTGCGGTGTCCCGTATGTTGCAGCACTTACCAGCGATTGGATTTCAATTAACAAAGGTCTGTTACCTTCCAGTGTTGCGCCGATAGCAATACCGCTGATTGCTTCATCGCGCTGCGACAATAATATTTCTGACGGGTTGGTTACTTCGCGTAAACCTTCACCCGACATTTCATAAATACCTAATTCAGATGTTGAACCAAAACGGTTTTTTGTTGTACGCAGAATACGGTATGATAAATGTCTGTCGCCTTCAAACTGCAGCACCGTATCCACCATGTGTTCTAATACTTTCGGACCGGCAAGTGTTCCTTCTTTTGTAATATGCCCGATCAGAAATACGGGTGTTCCGCTTTCTTTTGCATACTTCAGCAGCTCTGCTGTACATTCGCGCACCTGCGAAATACTGCCCGCTGCAGATTCGATAAATGCTGAATGTAATGTTTGAATGGAATCAATAATCAGTACATCCGGTTGCAATATTTCAATCTGCTTGAAAATGTTTTGTGTGGATGTTTCTGTGAGTATGTAGCAGGCTTCAGACGGTACTTCAATACGTTCTGCACGCATTTTAATCTGCTGTTCGCTTTCTTCTCCCGAAACATATAATACTTTTACGGAAGAAAGCTTTAAGGCTACCTGTAGCATTAAAGTAGATTTGCCAATACCCGGTTCGCCGCCAATCAGCACAATAGAGCCAGGAACAATTCCGCCACCCAATACACGATTAAGTTCTCCGTCCGGAGTAATAATACGTTGTTCCTGATTGTATGTAATTTCTTTCAGATGGCGTGGCTTCTGTGCTACTTTAGCAGAAGAACTGTTCCACGATGTTTTATCTTCTTTCTCAATAATTTCTTCAACATACGTATTCCATTCGCCGCAAGCCGGACAACGTCCAACCCATTTCGGTGACTGTGCGCCACAACTCTGACAGAAATACGCTGATTTTACTTTAGCCATAGATACAGTTTAAGGATTGTACAAATTACGAATAGAATAAGAGAAATGAAAAATGACACGGCAGCTTTTGTCAATACTTATTCGATCGGCTTCAGAATTTCACGCTTAAATGGTTTGAACGGGTCTTCCCAGATTATGTCTATTGCAAGATAGCTAACGCTTTTACTGTTTTTAGTTCCTAACAAATTGTTCATATAACCAATACTGTAGATTAAAGGAGAGTTTTTAGGGTCGACGGAATAATAAAAACAAAAGCGTGCTTCTTTATAGTCAAATGTTGTCCAGTGGTTTTCTGGTGTTGTAGTTTGTGTGCTCGAAAACAGCGCCTCAGCACTTACGCTCAGACGATGTACTTTATTCTTATCTAACGTGATGGATCCCTGCAACCGGAAGCGTGAACGTAATTGGTAACGTTCGTCTTCCTGCTTAAAATCAGGTTCAAAAAAAGATCTGAATTCCTGTCTGTAGGTTGCGACAAATTTAAAATTCCGCACTTTTAACTCATACATATACCGGCCATATATTCTGAATTCCTGTTTGGTAGACGGAGTTGCAGATTCATACGGTGCAGCATCCAGATATTCGCTTTGGCTGCGATAACTGAGTGCTAATGAATAGTGCCAGTGTTTATGAAATTTATGGTAAAACTCCTGATTCAATACCCAAATGGCCTGGCGCTGTACCGGATTATTTGTAACCGGATTACTCGTACGGCCCAGTCCAATATAACTCATTGATTGAATCTTATTCGCAGAGTCCAGCGATTGCCGCACGCCAAATGCATACCAGGATGCAGTATTTGCTTCTCCTAAACCGGGAGGGCTTATCTGAGCAGTGGTTTTTGTAATTGTGAATACACTTAGTGTAATTAAAAATAAAACTCTGTAGAAAGCAGTGCGATATGTTGGATCAAATTTCAATATAACAATGTACTATTTGTTATTTAATGATGCAACGCTGAACGCTTTATTCACTGGTAATCTGGCTTAATCTTACACAGTAAAATGCATACGATACCACTGGCATTGTATGCATTAATTGTTATTACTTTATTTGCGTGAATTTGTTCAGCAACTGATACATCCATTGATTTGCCTTAACGATATTATCATCATTATAAAACGTTTCTTCTTTATGAATATACGGGCCTTCAACTAATTCATCACGACAAAATTCGCTGATTGTTTTAATCGCATCAGCAGTCATTTCCATATGAAATTGTAATGCCAAAACATTATCGCCGTAAGCAAACGCCTGATTTGCACATGCCTCTGATGAAAGCAATGATACAGCACCTTCAGGCAAATCAAAGGTTTCGCCGTGCCAGTGAAAAACATTCATTGTATCCGGCAAGTCGCTTAACAAGGCATGCTTCTTTCCTTCATCTGTTTTTGTAACTGGTAACCAGCCAATTTCCCTGTAAGCATTTTTATATATTTTTGACCCAAGCGCTTCCGCAATCAGTTGAGCGCCCAAACATACGCCTATAACTTTTTTACCCCGTTCAATTGCTTTTTTTATTAAAATTTTTTCCTGAACCAACCATGCGTATTCTCGTTCGTCAAGCACACTCATTGGACCACCCATTATAATCAACGTATCAAATAATTCAACAAACGGCATGCGCTCATCTTCATAAAAACGTGTTGCAGTCACTTTATTGCTGGGGCGCTTCGCCCAATCTTCCATACAAGCAAGTCCTTCAAATGGGACATGTTGAAAATAATGAATATTCATTCTATGCTAATTCAAAAGGTGCTAACTTCAAAAATACGTTTTATAGGTCTATAATTCAAATTTGTTGATGTATAGCTTTAAAAGTATCTCCGGTTTTAATCAAGCATATTAACATAGGAAAAGAATCTGAAGCAAATTGAGTTATTTGAAAAATTGTAGCATATTTTATTTAAAAAAATTTTTCCCCATACATCTGACTGCAGCATTTACATAATACTTAAAATAGAGTACCTTTAATTGTGTGGACTTAATAC
>FTDL01000076.1_pt1 | contig 22425 bp, 17 predicted proteins | sample 1639951 | NCBI WGS metagenome assembly FTDL01 (sample SAMEA3914869, study PRJEB12502) | metagenome | biome: forest; material: soil | place: USA | collected 2012-03-12 | depth 0.1 m
ATATAATTCAAACACAAAAAAAATAGTCGATTTTAACGCTTCTGCTATCCGCCATATAGAAGGCAATCTATATCTAATTCATACAAAAGGAACACATTTTTTTTATAATAATAAAAGTGGCAAAGTATCTCCATTATTTGATTCTTATGCATTTTACGACAGTTTATTTATTCTTATAAATACAGCATCTGAATATAAACTACTCACCCGGGATGCCAGTACATGTATTGATACACCATTTAAAGTTTTACTAAAACCCAACGATTCCACATACAATGCAGTATTGTATGACAACTGGGATATCTATAAAAATACAGGCGAACAAACAATCAAACATTTAAACTGTGATTCTATAAAGATTTCTTCAGAGCAATACAGCTGGAACTTCTTCAGAAACGGCAACTCTTATTTCAGAAGAGCGATACCTTCCGCATCACCTGCTTTGATACAAACGGAGGTAAAAACTTATGGGCCGGTTACATTGATAGACAGAGCACATTACGATACCTTAAAACTGATGATCCACTTTGACACTATTTATTATCAGAGTGCCGACTGGCTTATGTATAAAAAAGCCGGTCAATATGGTTATTGCGACACTACGGGTAATGTTAAAATTGCGCACCAATATGATACAATCACTGCCTGGTCGGATAATATGGCAGCTATTCGCATGAAAAATAAATGGGGATATATAACACGAAGAGAACAATTAACGGTACAGCCTTATTATGTAAAAGCCTTGCCTTTTAATAATGGCGTTGCAGCAGTATTTGATGGTAAACGCTGGATGTTTATTACCAAAGACGGAAAAAACATAAACTCACTTACCTTTGATAGTATACAACAAACGATAAGCGGTAAATGGTATATATACAACAAAGGATTGATGGGTTTGTGCGATGTAACCGGCAGAGAGTTAATTCCTGCACAATATGAATTTCTGTTAGATGCCAATTCAGATGTTTTTGTATATAAACAGGGATTTTTGTATGGTCTGATAGCAAAAGACCGAACCATACTTTGCAAGCCTGTTTACGATCATTTCATTTACGATTCGGCAAATAAGTATTATTTACTGAAACACATATCTGAAACAGGTTTGTTGTTTGTTATTCATAAAACCTATTAATGGTGCGCTGCTGTTATATCCTGTTGCTATTTTTGGCCTTTTTATCAGGCAACGCACAGTCTGTACTTTACAATGAGGGACTTACTCCTTTTTCAGAAACCCAACATTCAAAAAAACAATTCGGCTTTAAAAATAAATCCGGAGAGGTAGTTATTCCTGCAAAATACGATAGTGTAGCAGAACCTTTCAAAATGGGGCAGGCAATTATTATCATAAATAATTTATATGGAACAATTGACCACAAAGGTAAATTCATTATTACTGCATCGTACAAGAAAATTCTGCCGAAACAATTCGATTTAACTCCTGTGCAAAACACTTCTGGTTTATGGGGTTTTTATTCTTTCGAGAATAAACTTACCATTCCATGTCTGTATAATAATTTTAAATTTACCAATAAGGGTAAACAGCTCTTTGCGCAGAAAGACGGCAAGTGGGGCATGATTGATCTTGTCAATAAAACACTTGTCCCGTTTGATTTTAAACAGATTGAATCCCTTTCACCCAAACAAGTGCGTGGCTTACGCTTTAATACATGGGAGCTGGTTTCTGCATCCGGCCAGATTAAATCTTCTTATGAATATGATTCTGTTTCTTTTACAGAAACAAATTTATTAATCTACAATCAGAATGGCTGGCAAGGTTTGCTCAATCAAGATGGAAGCATTGCATTAAAAAATACATTCGAACAAATCGGTAAAATTGTTACGGATTTGGTTTCAATAAAAAAGAATGATCATTGGGGCGTAAAAAAAATAAATAGCGAAGAGTGGATCGTTGAGCCATTGTATGATATTATCCATATGGATTCGCTTGTTATATGGGCCGGAATTACGTTTGGCAAAAGTCCGTTGATTCACTGGAAAATGTATAATTTATCCGGCGCTCCTTTAAACCCGAATACATTCACTGATTACCATGAATACGCAAATGGTTTATTTGGTGTAAAATCATTATCAAATAAATGGGGCTTTGTAAATGAAAAAGGTGTTGAGGTTATTGCCTGTGAATATAAAAGCGTCGGACAATTTTATTATGGGCTTTGTCAGGTAGAAAAAAACGGCGCACATATTGTGATCAATAAATCAGGTGATATTGTATTAGATCATCAGGATTTTTATTTGTATTCGATCGGATTATTAAAATTAAACCCATTACAGAAAAAAACATATCTCTATAATATTGATAGTTCAGCTCAGCTTATACCCATAAACGAACAATTAATAAAAATAAAAAAAGGCAATAAATATGGCTTAATCAATACCAAAGGAGAAACACTTCTCCCGATCATATATTCAGAGATAGGTGTTGGCAGCAGTTTAACTACGTTTAGTGTTGTAAAAGACAGATTAATCAAAGTGCTGAATATCGGCGGAGCAACATATTCCGTTGATAAAAGAATCATTTCAGTTGATGGTTTCTATAACGGGTATGCGCGTATGAAATACAATAACGGCAAATATGGATATATTGATGATCAGGGCAAAATACGCATAGCTCCTCAATATGATCAGGCACGGCCGTTTGAAAACGATATAGCGGTAGTGCTGCTTAACAGCAAATGGGCCATTATCAATAAAAATGAAAAATTTATCGCACAACCCTATTATGATTCTATCAGTGCATTTAGAAACAATGTGGCGATTGTGCTTGAAAAAGGTATATATTATCTAATCAATACAGCCGGGAAAATAGTAACACCTGAAGGGTACTCTTCTATCACTCCTACTGCCGGTGGAAATTATTTACTGGTTAAAAACAACTTAAAAGGTATTGCGAATGCAAATGGGCAGGAAATTATTTCACACAGATATCAGATGATCAAAGAATTTTCACCTACGCTGTTTAAAGTAACCGAACATGATTTAACAGGCGTAATTGATGCCAACCGAAAAATATTGTTGCACATAAAATACAATGAGATTTTTTACAACAGTGTAACACATGATTTTTTAACAGCAGAGGATGGTATATATAATTATATTCCGGTTAAATAACTGGCTTTGAAAAGTTTATTTTTTTGATTTTTTCAACATTTATCTATCCTCTTCATAAAAACATCATACAAAATCAGCAAACAGAACTATAAAGTAGTATAATGCTTTGAGATATAGCAATTTTCTTATTTTTTGAAAAAATAAATTAACTTTGTAATCATTAGTATTAATAGAGTAAATAGCTGTGACGGCTACATTTTCTATTACTATTTTAATATTTTATTTAACCCATTTAATTTTTAAAGATCTTTAGAGAAAAGTCTGAGATTACTTCAAAAATGCTACAGAAACCAAGTATTAATTTGTATTGATCTTAATATAATTAGTATTCATTGAATCCAGTGATACTGATTATCATACTGCAGAAAGTAAATTAAAATAACACATGATTTGTTTTTTTACCCCCGAATTCTCATACTTGAATAATTACTGTTCCTGTAAAACCTTCCTGCACAACGAGAAATCATCTTTCGTTAAAAAGACGATTAATACATTGTCTTTCAAAATCCAGCGATACAATTAGTACTTATATATTTAAAATATTAATAAACTTAAACGTAAACAAACCCTTAAAACAACATATTATGAATAAAATACTCATTCTCATAGGCGTGGTTGCCCTATTAACCCAAACAAGTTGTCACAAAGAGCACGAGGAAGAATCCAAAGATGAATATTTGGTTACCAATCCTATAAGAATGGATACCTTAACAACAAGAGAGTTTGTATGTCAGATACATGCCATACAGCACATTGAATTAAGAGCTTTGGACAGAGGTTATTTACAGGAGATTTTTGTAGATGAAGGAAAGTATGTAAAACAAGGTACGCTTATGTACCGCATTCTTCCTATAAAATATAAGGCTGAATACGAAAAGGCTAAAGCTGAAGCAAACTACGCAGAGATTGAATATAGAAACTCAAGATTACTGGCAGATAGCAATGTAATTTCTCCAAATCAGTTGGCCCTGGTAAAAGCCAAGTATGAAACTGCAAAAGCTGAGCTTGACCTGGCTCAGGTTTATTTGAGCTTTACTGAGATCAGAGCGCCGTTTAGTGGTTTAATGGACCGTTTTTATGTAAGACAGGGAAGTCTTTTGGATGAAGGTGATATGCTTAGCACAATGTCTGATATTAGTACGCTTTGGGTATATTTTAATGTGCCAGAGGCTCAATATCTTGATTTTAAACAAAACGAAAAAAAGAGCGATGTGATGAAAGTAAAGTTAAGAATGGCTAACCACCAGATGTATGACTATACAGGAGAAGTAAAAACAATTGAAGCTGATTTCAATAATCAGACAGGTAATATTGCTTTCAGAGCTACATTCCCGAACCCTGAAGCGCTTTTAAGACATGGCGAAACAGGAAACGTTGTTATGACTTTGCCTTTAAAAAATGCCCTTATCATTCCTCAGAAGGCAACATTTGAAGTTCTTGATCAATTATATGTATATGTGATAGATAAAGACAATACCTTGAAAGCCAGAAGAATTACAGTTAGTACAGAGATGCCTGATTTATATGTAATCTCAAAAGGATTGGAACCAACCGACAAGATCCTTCTTGAAGGCTTAAGAAAAGTAAGAGAAAATGATAAGATAGCTTTTAAATTCGAGGATCCTAAAAAGGTAATCGCGCATTTAAAATTACACGCAGAATAATATAGCAGAGTAACATAGTTGATGTATAAAAATTAAAAAACAGAGAAATGTTTCAAAAATTTATTCGCAGGCCAGCACTCGCTATCGTGATTTCGCTTGTCATTGTTTTCGTAGGGATACTTTCTATTAATACCTTACCTAAATCACAGTTCCCTTCTATTGCACCTCCAATGGTTATTGTAAACTTGTCCTTTCCCGGAGCAAGTGGTACTGTAGGTGTAAACTCGTCACTTATTCCATTGGAACAATCTATTAATGGTGTTCCGGGAATGAAGTATATGTTTTCTACATCAGCCAGTTCGGGTGATGCCAACATACAGGTAATCTTCAAATTAGGTACTGATCCGAATGAGGCTCTGGTAAACGTAACCAACCGTGTACTTGCAGTAAAAAACATGTTGCCTGAACAGGTGCAGCTTGCCGGTGTTGTTGTTCGTCCTATACAGCCAAGTATGTTGATGTATATCAACTTATACAGTAAGGATACTGCCAATGCCGATATGAAGTTTATTTATAACTATGCTTACATTAAAATGTTATCTGAAATACAACGGATAACAGGTGTTGCACAGGCTCAGATTATCGGTAGTAGACAGTATGCCATGAAGGTTTGGTTAAATCCGGACCGTATGCGTGCATATACCGTTAACGCGGATGAGGTTATGAAGGCTCTATCTGAACAAAGTCTTATTGAAACTCCGGGTAGATTAGGGAGAGCAGATAGTAAACGTTCAGAATCTATTGAATATGTAATGACCTATACGGACAGATATAGCACTCCGGAACAATATGCAGACGTTATTATCAGAGCTAATCCTCAAGGTGAAATTTTACGCTTAAAAGATATCGCTACTGTTGAATTAGGAAGCTGGAGTTATGATATTTATTCTAAGAAAGATGATTATCCATCAGCCGCTATATTGCTTAACCAAACGTATGGTAGTAATGCAACAGAGGTAATTGCCGAGGTAAAAGCAAAACTGGAAGAATTGAAAAAAGATTTCCCTCCGGGAATGGAATATGACATTGATTATGACGTGTCTACATTCCTGGATGCATCTATTGAAGAGGTTGTTCATACATTAAGAGATGCCTTTATATTAGTGGCCATGGTGGTATTCATTTTCCTTGGCGACTGGCGCTCAACGCTTATTCCTACACTTGCGGTACCGGTATCATTGATCGGGGCATTCTTTGTAATGCAGGCTTTTGGTCTTACAATTAACCTTATCACGCTATTTGCACTTGTACTTGCAATCGGTATTGTGGTCGATGATGCGATTGTGGTAGTTGAAGCCGTGCATGCTAAGCTCGAAGAAAATCATCACATGTCTGTTTACAATGCAGTGAAGGAAGTTCTTGGTGAGATTAGCGGTGCGATCATTGCCATTACGTTATTGATGACATCTGTATTTATTCCGGTAGCATTTATGTCTGGTCCGGTAGGTATTTTCTACAGACAGTTCTCTATTACAATGGCTTCATCTATTGTTATCTCAGGTATTGTTGCCCTTACGCTTACACCAGTTCTTTGTGCTATTATCTTAAGAAGAACACATGGAGAACCAAGAAAACGTACCATGCTGAACAGATTCCTGGATGCATTCAACCGGGTATTTGAAAAACTTACCGGAAAATATGTCGGCTTATTGAAAATGATTGTAAACCGCAGAATTGTAACCTGGGGCTTATTAATTGCATTCTGCGCAGGCACATTGGGAATAACATCTAATCTTCCTACAGGCTTTGTTCCGAGTGAAGATCAGGGTATGCTTTATGCAATCTTACAAACGCCTCCGGGATCGACACTGGAGAGAACCTTTGATGTTACCAACCAGTTACAAGCAGTTGCAAAAAAAGTCGAAGGTGTAAAATCTGTTTCCGCTCTTGCCGGTTATGAAGTATTAACGCAAGGACGTGGATCTAACTCCGGAACATGCTTGATTAACTTAGAGCCTTGGCACGAACGCAAACATACTGCCTCAGAAATTGTTTATGAACTGGAAGAAAAAGTTAAGAGTATTCCTGGTGCAAAAATAGAATTCTTTGATCCGCCGGCTGTACCAGGATATGGTGCTGCAGGGGGTATCAACCTTCAATTACTTGATAAAAATACCGACATCAATTATGAAAGGCTGGGTAAAGTAACGCAGGAATTCATGGATGCACTTGAAGAAAGACCTGAGCTTACTGCATTATTTACATTCTATAGAACAGATTATCCGCAGTACGCACTTGAAATTGACAACAAAATTGCCATGCAAAAAGGAGTATCAATTGCTAAGGCGATGGATAACCTGAGTATTCTCGTAGGTAGTTCGTTTGATCAGGGTTTTATCCGCTTCAACCGTTTCTTCTGGGTGTTCGTACAGGCTGATCCTTCTTACAGAAAACAACCTTCAGACATTCTTAACAACTTGTACGTGAAGAGCGATTATGGCGAAATGGTGCCTTATTCAGCTTTCCTGAAAATGAAAAAAGTGCAGGCGATCTATGAAGTAAACCGATTCAATATGTATACGACAGCATCTATCAGATGCTCTCCTGCAAATGGATATAGTAGTGGTCAGGCAATTAAAGCCATACAGGAAGTTGCAGCTAAAACACTTCCTAAAGGATATGATATCGACTGGGCAGCTCTTACAAAAGATGAAGTAATACGTTCAAGCGGAAATGAATCTGTTTATATATTCCTGATCGTTTTGGTATTCGTATACTTCGTTCTTACTGCACAGTATGAAAGCTTTATTATTCCGTTAGCAGTTATTTTATCATTACCTGCCGGAATTTTCGGAGCATTCTTATTGATTAAAATAATGGGACTTGCCAATGATATTTATGCACAGGTTGCACTAGTCATGCTCGTAGGTTTGCTCGGTAAAAACGCCGTATTGATTGTGGAATTTGCCATTCAAAAGCAACATGAAGGAGCGACTGTTCTTGAGGCAGCTATAGAAGGTGCTAGAGCCCGTTTCAGACCGATCTTAATGACTTCATTTGCCTTTATTGCGGGATTGATTCCGTTGGTACTAGCTCACGGACCAGGTGCTATTGCGAACCGTACAATTGGCGGTTGTGCACTTGGAGGAATGTTGTTCGGTACAGTATTCGGGGTAATCATTATCCCTGGCTTGTATTACATCTTCGCTAAAATAGCAGAAGGCAGAGAGCTTATTCACAATGAAGATCAAAATCCATTATCTGAAGAAGAAAATCATCATCATGCTTAATAAAAAATTTTATATCTATTTAGGTATCGGCTGCATGTCATTGTTATATGCAGCCTGTATACCGCAACTGACAAAGAAAAACGTCAACAAAGACGTGCCGGCGACCTATAGCAATAATTCGACGGATACTACGAACAGTGCAAAAATTAAATGGAATGAATTCTTTACTGATTCAAACCTTGTAGATTTGATTGGCACAGCTGTACAAAATAACCAGGCATTGAATATTATCCTTCAGGATATTAACATTGCGAACTATCAGGTAAAAGCAAGAAAAGGTCAGTACCTGCCGTTCTTAAATTTATTTGCTGGTGCAGGAGCTGAAAAAGTGGGCCGGTATACCCGGAATGGTGCAAGTGATGCAACAGACGATATTAAACCGGGCACACCTACTCCTACTGTATTGCCGGATTATTTGCTGAGTGCAAATCTTTCCTGGGAGCTTGACGTCTGGAAACAGTTGCGTAATGCTAAAAAAGCAGCTGTATACAGATATTTTGCTACTACTGCAGGTAAAAACTTTGCTGTTACGCTATTGGTTGCAGAGGTTGCCAAAAATTATTACGAACTGGTAACGCTGGATAATCAACTTGATATACTAAAAGCCAACATTGCTATTCAGACTAATGCCCTCAAAATGGTTCAGTTGGAAAAAGAAGCCGGTGTGGTTACAGAGCTTGCGGTACGAAGATTTGAGGCAGAAGTATTAAAAAATCAAAGCCGTCAGTTTTACATTCAGCAGAAAATTGTTGAAACAGAAAACAGAATAAATTTCCTGTTGGGTAGATATCCGCAAGCAATTAAACGTAATTCTCAAGCTTTCAATAATCTTGTACCAACTGTTATTTATTCTGGTATTCCATCTCAGTTATTGGCAAACCGTCCGGATATCATACAGTCTGAACAATCTTTATTAGCAGCAAATATGGATGTTAAATCAGCTAAAGCTAATTTCTATCCACGTTTCAGAATTACTGCAGGTGTAGGGTATGAAGCATTCAATCCTGGCTTTTTATTGACAACGCCGGAATCGATGCTTTGGAATGCAGCCGGTAATGCTGTGGCACCGTTAATTAACAGAAATGCAATAGCAGCTGAATACAAATCTGCCAATGCAAAACAACTTCAGGCTATATACGATTACGAACGTACTGTATTAAATGCTTATGTAGAGGTTTCAAACCAAGTATCTAATATTGACAATCTTCAGAAGAGTTATAATCTGAAATCAGGGCAGGTAAATGCACTTACAAGATCGGTTGATGCTTCTATTTATTTATTCAAATCTGCACAGGCAGATTATACAGAGGTTTTACTTATTCAGCGGGATGCCTTGGAGTCAAAAATGGAATTAGTTGAAACTAAAAAACAACAGTTCAATGCTGTGATTAATATTTATCAGGCACTTGGCGGCGGGTGGTAATAAAAACCATATTGCTGACTTGTTAATAATATTCGAGATTTAAATTAAATAATATTCGAGATTTAAATTAAATCTTAAAGTCAAAGCTGGAAGTTTTTTGTTCGTTTAGTTTTGTTTAGGGGTACTAACCGGACTTAAAGCTTCCAGCGATTTTATTATGACTTAATATTATTTAGTTTGCAGTGAAAATACATGCCAACAAATGTTGAATATAGGTATTAAAATGTTCTAAACAAGTAAAAATCGTCTCCTGCTGATACAATAAATATAAATTTGGCACTCTTATTTCCCACAGAATACAACCTTAAATTGTATTTTTAGTATAACAGCATACGTACGACTTCTAAAATAGCATCTAACTTATGAAAAAAATAATAAGACCAACCTACCCGATAGAATTCAGTATCGGTGTGCTTATCCTTATTTTTGTTTTTGCATTCTTTTTATCACATCAGATTTTTGATGTCCGTGTTCATGATATTCATGAAACGGAAGGGCTTTATTTCGGTATGTTTTTAGTAAGCAGCGCCTTAATAATTATGATATTGATCATGTGGGAAGAAATATTATTTCCTATTCGTGTGAAAGAAGTAAAAGGCGGAATGATCTTTAGAAATCACCGGAACAAATTAAAAACTCAGGCATTCATTTATTGTGCAATACCAATCATATTCATTTTCATTTATTTAGAATACGAAATCGTTCTTGTACGTTTTCTAATATGGGCCGCAGTATGTTTGCTGCCTCCTGTCTTAGAAAAATTAGTTTCAGGCATAACGAATTATAATGATTTCATTATGCTGACAACTAAAAGAATTGAATACAGAAATAATCACAAAGAAGGCGCTTTTGATGTCAAGGATATTGAAAATGTTGTTATTATAAAAGATGAACGTAAAATAATAAAAAAACTTGAAGTTCAATTCTTAAATAATACCACTGAAATGATTGATCTGGATGAAATGGAGCTTCATGCTTTTTATCATGCCATCTATAAATTTGTTTTGACACATTATAAACATACTGTACAGGAAACTCCTCATTCATAAATTGTCTCATTCAACAAAAAAGCCCTGTCTTATATAGTAAGACAGGGCTTTTTTGTTATACTTTTCAATAAGACTAAATACGTACTCCACCATCAATTACTAACTCGGAACCTGTAATATAAGAAGCTTCGTCAGTTACTAAAAAGGAATATGCATTTACAATATCAAGTGCACGTGCAAATCTCCGCACAGGAATTTTCAATCTGAATTGAGTCAATTCGGCAGAATCTGCAAGCGGTAAGTTATCCTCTTCAATATAACCGGGTATAATAGTATTAACTGTAATACCATTTTGCCCCAGCTCTCTGGCCCACAGCTGTGTAATACCTTTTACACCTTCGCGTATACCATCATAATGCCTGTCTGTTAAACTATCATGAATACGTAATGGCAAACAACAATTGATAATACTACCCATTTTCTGCTGCTGCATAAACGGGGCAATTACGCTGATAGAATTCAGGAAAACAGACAGGTTTGCATCAATCGTTTCATGCCAGGCTTCTGTAGAAAGATTAGGTACTTTAGATACCGGAGACAGCTTGGGATTATTCACCAGCACATCTATACGGCCGTAATTTTTTATAACATGAACAGCAGCCTTTTCAAAATTTTCCTGCTGACTGAAATCAAAGCGTTCGATCACACAAGATCCTTTTCTTAATTTACAGGATTCGAGTATGCTTGTATCTATAGGTGTGGCAGCGTCTTCCCATAAAACAACGCGGCAGCCCTGATCGCAAAATTTTTCTGCAGCTGCTTTGGCTATTGAGTGTGTGGTACGAACCAGTACAACGACCTTAGATTCTATCATAACGTTTAAAAATACGAAATTCCAATACCGTAAGTTATAACAAAAAGCAAGGTACTCAAAGCCAGCTGTTTTAAATAAGGATCTAACAGCTGCGGCTCTTTGGTTTTAAGAACCAGCATGATATGCCTTACAAATAGCGGAAGACTTATCAGATATATTAAATTGAATACAGATGTATAATGCATAAATACATATATACTGGCACAGATCCATGCAATCGAAATCAATGCTATATGATAATAACGACCATATATAGGACCGATACGAACGGGTATAGACTTCTTGCCTGCAAGTTTATCTGAATCAATATCCCGCAGATTATTTATGTTTAAGACACCGGTAGACAACATTCCACAACTTATTGCAGGTAAAAGTACATCAAATGAAACATTGCCCGCTTGCAGAAAATACGTTCCGCAAACGGCTACAAGGCCAAAGAAAATAAATACTGAGATGTCGCCCAAACCAATATAACCATAGGGTTTATCGCCTGAGGTATATGTTACAGCAGCTGCAATAGCCAGTATACCTACCAAAAAGAATCCGCCTAATATATTTAAGCTCAGAAATCCTCTTACCTGATACAAAAGCGCAATACCAGTGCATAGGCTCAAACCTGCAAAAATCCCTATAGCAAGCTTCATTTCATGTATACTGATTGCACCACTTTGCACGGCACGCTCCGGACCAACACGATGAATACTATCTGCACCGTTCATATAATCGCCGTAATCATTTGCCAAATTAGACAAAATCTGCAGAAACAATGTTGTAAGCACGCACCAAACAAACACCTGCGTATTGAACGCTTTGTGATCGTATGCCAGAAAACCTGCCATCCCAATACTTGAGAGCGCAAGCGGAAGTGTACGTAATCTGAATGCTTTAATCCAATGAGAGACAGCTGCCATGTTTATTTTATGAAACTTCTTTGATGCGAAGAGAAATAATAATACTTAATACAGTTGCGGTACACGCTACAACGCCTACCCAGCCAAAATTATACAATGTTCCATCTGCGCCATTTACAATGATCGTTGATGCAATCATTACAGCAACACCTGAAGCAAGCTGTTGAAAACCTGAACTTACACTCATAAAACTTCCGCGGCGGTGGGGTTTTACGCAGGATGTCATCAGCGTCATTGCCGGTACAAAACGTGCACCAAAGCACATAAAGAAGATTACATTAAACATTAATACGTATGCCAACGGCATTACCGGCAACACAGTTACTACAGCAATCGGTATAATAGATACTAAACCTGCGATCACAAATGTTTTTACTTTTCCGAATTTATCAGACAAACGTCCGACAAGTATACTGCTTACAATAGTTGCTAAACCACCGCACAGGTATACATATTTCAATTCATCTTTATCCAGACCAACATTATTTACCAGATAATCGCTGATAAATGGTACAACAGAAAATCCGGCAATCATCAATACAAACATGAAAAGCAACGCTCTTCTGATATTCGAATCCTGAATAAATTCTTTCAGTATTTCGATCGGAGGTGTTTTAGGTCCTTCGTATTCAAGATGCTTTCTGATGGAAGGAAATTTCAGCAGTACAACAATACCCACTAACAGACTTAAGCCTGAAAGAAGCCAGAATGGTGCATGATAGTTATCATAGATATCTGCCAGAATTAAACCGCTTGGTATACCGATTACAGAAGCAGCAGAAAAAGCTGCCATAACCATGCCTGTGGCTTTACCACGGCGCTCCATAGGAATTACGTCTCCGATAACTGACATAATTAATACATTTAATACACCGCCAAATAAGCCGGCAAATAAGCGTGCCATCATAAAGAATTTATACTGCGGTGCTAATGCACACAATACGTTTGCCAGAATAAAACCTGAATACAGAAATATAATGGCTGTACGTCTGTCGTATTTGTCTATCTGAAAAAAAGCAATGATAGCACCTACCGCAGCAGCAAATGTGTATATGGAAACCAAATACCCGAATTGTTCTGTGGTAATTGACATGGATTCTTTTAAAAATGGGCTCAATGGTGCCATAATTACAAAATCCATAATGTGTGTGAAATTTATTGCTGCAAGCATGGCTATTAACATGCCTTCACTGATACCAATATTTATTGTAGATTTTTGTTGTTGCATTATCTGTTTTATTTACACTCTTTTCGTATTAAAATAAATCCATTGCCTTTACATTGCGGACAATCTCCATCCTGAAATGTAGTACCATGACATACACTGCAAAGCGTAACACCTGTACCTTCGCATTTATAACATTTCTGATAGCTGTCGCCCATATTGCCGCGTGAAATAATCACACCAGATCCGGAACACACACTGCAATATTCTTTTCCGACACCTTTACACTTAAGACATTTTATTTTTGAATGCCCTGTACCATGACATAATGTGCATTCTTCTTTCTCTTCTACATAACCTTTTTCTAGACATTGTGCCTTTGCAATATAAAATACAGAACTATCGAAATAATTTCCTTTTTCTCCTCTAAGCTTAATGTATTTTTCAAAACCCTGCTGTGCCTGCTTATACTGCTTACGATACAATTGATTTAATCCATAATAATAAGCCGCATCGTCCGGAATAATGCTTTTAAGCTTAAAAAGTACTTTAAATTGTGCATGTGCCGAATCGTACTTTTTTGATTCCATATATTTTTTAGCAGATGAAAAATACACATTCACCAATGAGTCATATTGAACCCGATGATTGTGTGCAAATGCGCTTATAGAAAAACCGAACAAAAGAAATAAAACGAGATGCTTCATTAGTATATATATTCAAGTAAATATAAGAAGTTTAATGAGTAAAATGTAATGTTCTACTGCGTTGAAGATATATTATCCGGCATTCATTAATTTATCGTTTATTTCCCCGAAATCCGCTCATTTCTTTAAAACTTTTAAATAGAGCTGTTTATTGTTTTATCATGTACATTACTACTGGAAATATAGTTCCGGAACAGGATCACTACAGAACTTTAATAACATAAAAACAATGAAGGAATTACTAAATTATAGCATAAAAAGATGGTATTTAAAATCCATTATTCAAACAGAAAACAATATACTTAAACTATGAAAAAACGATTGGGGCATATCTCGGTTTTTGTCGATGATTATGATAGAGCACTTGATTTTTATATCAATAAGCTCGGTTTTGTGAAAGTAGCGGATAATGTAATGGGCGCATTTCGTTGGGTATCTGTTGCACCGGATGCAACAAGTGAAACTAAAATTGTTTTTGTAAAAGCAGATAGTCCGGAAAAACTGGATCGTCTCGGATCACAAGCAGGAAGCCATGTGCTGATTGTGCTTGAAACAGATGACTGTATGCGTGATTTTGAAATTATGAAAGCAAATGGGGTAACATTTTTCGGAAACCCTCAACAAATGCCCTGGGGAACTGAAGTTGTCTTTGCTGATTTGTATGGCAATCGTTTTGATTTGTTACAACTTCCCGGATAGTTTTGTTAAAAATAAATTGCCTGTGCCAACCGGAATGTATTGCAATGTGCTTCAACAATATCGGTGATTTTTTCTGAATAGCCTCCTCCCAGCGAAATTGTCACAGGTATTTTATATTGTTTGCAGGTATTCAGAACAAAACGATCCCGTGCTTTACAGCCTTCACGCGTGAGAGTGAGCTTACCCAGTTTATCTGTAGCAAGAATATCTACACCTGACTGAAAAAAAATATGATCGGGTTGCACAGTATCAATCAATATCAGCAAATTTTCCTGCAGCAATTTTAAATATTCGGAATCTTCCGTCTTATCAGGCAAGGCTATATCAAAATCGGATTGTTCTTTAAACATCGGATAATTTGAAGCGCCATGCATACTGAATGTAAAAATATTTTTTCTTCCTTCTGCAATTTTAGCTGTTCCGTTTCCCTGATGTACATCCAGATCAACAACTAAAATCTGTTTTGCTAATTTATGCGCCAGCAGATAATCGGCAGCAATAGCGATATCGTTATAGAGACAAAATCCTTCTCCATGATCTTTATATGCATGATGTGTGCCGCCGGCAATATTCATCCCAATCCCTGACTCAACAGCTGCAATAGCTGCATCGATTGTGCCCTGCATAATTACTTCTTCACGGTATACTAAAGCATGAGTAAGCTCAAAGCCAATTTTACGAATTTCTGAAGAAGATAATGTGCATGTATCAAGCTTATATTTATATGTGCTGTCGTGTGTACGCAATAAATCTGTTGCAGAAATTTTTGAAGGTAAAATTAAATTCGATTCCGTAATCGTTCCTTCATACACCAATTGTTCGGCAATCAAATCATACTTCAGCATCGGAAAGCGATGACCTTCCGGTACAGGATGATTATAGGCTGGGTGAAAGGAGATATGCAGCATTACGTTTTAAGTAATAAGTTTTATGTTTTAAGATTTTATCAGTTCAGACGTACATAAAATGAATCTATTTAAAAATATTTTCTTAATACTCAGAACTTAAAACGTATTACTATTTGTAAATTTTCTTTTTATCTAATCCACTCCGGTACAACTTCGCATTTTTCAGATGTTCATCGTAATCTGTTGCAAAATTATGACAACCCGATTTATCGCCTTTGGCACAGAAATAATAATAATTGTGTTGATTATATTCCAATACTTCATCAATCACAAAAGCAGGTGTGATACAGATCGGCCCGGGTGGCAAACCTTTACGCTTATAGGTATTGTAATCTGAATCAATTGTAAGATGTTTGTTTGAAACACGTCTTGAATCCATACTAGTATGCGCAAACAAAACTGTCGGGTCGGATTCCAGTTTCATACCATCGTGCAGGCGATTAACATATACACCGGCAATCGTAGGCATTTCACTGCGTTGCTTTGTTTCTGAATAAACAATGGATGCCAGAATCACAACTTCATCTTCTGTCAGATCTAATCTGTTGCATTCTTCCCTGCGTTGATCATTCCATAACAACGTATACTGACAAGCCATGTATTCCAGCACTTCTTCAGGCTTCATATTTTTATACACACGATATCTTCCCGGTCTGAAAATACAGTATACAGATTCGGTTGTAAAACCTCCCAGGTCATCTGTTTCATCTTCATCAGACAACAATTCAAGCAATTCTTTCTCATCTGTATTTGTAAGCTTACTCAATTCTTTAATGGTACGTTTCCGCGAGCGGTATTCTGCAAGATCAATCAGTTGCGATGGCCGTATTTCTGAGTCATCAATAAATGTTAGTAAATGAAGATTTCCCCAACCTTTTTCTAACCGATACATGCCCGGGCGAAATGTTTCGATATTCAATATGGATGCCATCCATTTAAATGTTATTGTTGATTTAATGGCATGACGGCTGGAAAGTGTATCTGCCAATTCTTCTACTTCTGTTCCGCGGCTGATAAAAATGTAATAAGCGGAAGAACGAAAAGCAGTATTCGAAGCACAGGTAATATACCATGTTGCAAATAATAACAGAAAACCACTTATCAAAAGCCATGCCTTTAATGAAAGCGAGAAACCCTTGCTCTTTTTTGAAGCGGGTTTTCGGGGTGCTTTCGGTTTAGGTAAGACTCTTTTTTTTGCCATTAGTTCTTTAATTAACCGCAATGGTCACCAGGTTTATACGCAAAGGACGCAAGAAAAGATTGTGTCCTACTTTCTCACGTCCTTTATCTGTTTTGTTGATTAATAGCAAATATCAGATGATACGGATGATATTGCTTTGACTTTCTTTACTTATTGCGTTCTTTGGAAAACCTTTGCGATCATTGCGGTTAAATTTTAGTCTATAAATGCGACACCTAATTTCTCTGCTACTTCTTTTAAATCTTTTACGACAGGTCCTAACAATGGAATACCATCGCTCAGTCTCGATACCTGTATCTCACGTTCCGGATCTCCGGGAATCAGTACTTTCTCTCCTTCTACTGCAGGCGCATTGCGGAACGTTGTGATCCAATTATCCATATGTTCTTTGAAGTCGTCGGTCGGTCTGAATGCATCAACACGCATAGCACCAAAAAAGTGCCCGATACCATCGCCAACCGGGTCGGATGGTACAGGTAAGAAACTTACAAACGGAGGTACCCACGGACCATAGTTTGCGCCAGACAATACGGCCGAAAAAATATCTACGATAGAACCCAAGCAGTATCCTTTGTGGCTGCCGTGTTCGCGGTCGCTGCCAAGCGGCACCAATGCTCCGCCGTTTTTAAGATCGTGTGCATTTGGTGTCGGATTGCCTTCTTTATCCTGAATCCAGCCTAACGGAGCATCCAGTTCTTTACGCTGCAATATTTCTAATTTTCCGTTTGCTGCTGTTGTTGTCGCAAAATCAGCAACCATTGGTGGCTGCTCTTTTGCAGGTATTGCTACTGCAATCGGGTTCGTTCCCAATAATCTTTTTAACGAATGTGTAGGTGCAACCAAGGGACTAGCATTGGTCATAGAAATACCAATCATGTCGTGCTCTAAAGCCATCATGGCATGATATCCTGCAATGCCATAATGATTCGAATTTTTCACACTTACCCAGCCTGTACCAACCAATTTTGATTTTTCTATAGCAATCTGCATAGCTTTCGGAGCAACTACCAAACCTAAACCACCGTCACCATCTACAGTTGCTGTGCTTGGTGTTTCATGCACAATACGCACATTTGGTTTTGCATTGATTCTGCCTGCTTCCCAAAGCCTTACATAGCCTGTTAAACGGGCAACACCATGCGAATCTACACCTCTCAAATCTGCTGACAATAAAACAGTTGTTGCTACTTGCGCATCCTCTTCCGGACACCCCATTGATAAAAATACGTTTTTCGTAAACGTGAAAAGATCTTTATATGAATACATAGAATATCAATTTGTGTACAAAAGTATGGCTTTCTGTTTGATTTCTGCAATTTTACGCGGGCTAAAAGCTAAAGACTTAAGGCTTAAAGCTTAAAAGTACAATTAGTGGTTGGCTGTTTACGCCAATAGACATCAGGGTTTAAAGCCTGAAGCCGAAAGCGTTAAGCGTTTGTGTGAAAGCGTTTCTTTTGATTTGCTACCACAAAGAATAATTTTTCAGTACATTCGTTATTGATAAAAGTCTGCTGGTAGAATAATTTTTACGTGCAGAAAGATTATTGCAACCCCTAATTAACCTGTATGAAGAATAAACTTTTCTCTTTAGCCGTATTGCTTTGCAGTGGCCTAAGTGTATTTGCTCAGGAAGCAAGCAGCATTATTGCTATACCTGTCATTAAACAAGTTACAGTATTTTTAAACCGTGCACAGATTGAAACAACTACACCGGTCAGTGTTTACGAAGGTAAAACAGAAATACGTTTGCAAAACCAAACAATGTTTTTAGATCCGCAAAGCATACAAGTAAGCGGTAAAGGAGATTTTATTATTCTATCTGTTGAGCACGAAACAGATTATCTGAAAAAAGATACTAAGTCCGCTAACATTCAAAATCTGCAGGACTCTATTGACAGATATTCGATGTTAGTTGATTTTACCAATCAAATGAATGATGTACTGGTAAAAGAAGAACAGCTTATTATGGCAAACCAAAGTATTAAAGGACAAAATGCAAATCTTACAGCTAAAGAACTGGAAGATATGGCAGACTTCTTTAAAGACCGTATGGAAGAAATCAGAGAAGATATTATTGATAATAAAATATTGGTGCGTAATTACTCGCTCAAGTTAAGCAATTTCACAAATCAGTTAAACGAGTACAATCAAACTACAAATCAGCCAAGCAGTACAATCATTGTAACTGTCTCTGCAAAAGTTCCTGTCACTGGTTCTTTAACAACAACGTACATTACCAGCAACGCAGGCTGGTATCCCTTGTATGATATCCGCGCAAAAGATTCTAAATCTCCGGTACAATTGGCATACAAAGCACAGGTATATCAAAACACTGGTTATGACTGGAAAAATGTGAAGATCACTTTATCCACAACAAACCCTGCTGTAGGTGGCAACAAACCGGAACTGAACAACTGGTATCTGGATATTTATGACCCTTCTCAGGTCAAATACAAAAAGAATGTTCGCTATGCACCAACTATGGAGGCGGAAAAAAGTGCTGCATATGATAAAGACGAAGAAATTTCTAATTCATATCAATTGAGCATGCCGGCAGCTTCGTCTGTTGCTGATTATACAGCAGAAGTAGAAACAACCTTGTCAGTTGAATTTGCAATCGGCTTGCCTTATACGATTTTGTCCGGTGGCAAAGGACAACAAGTAGATATTAAAAACATAGACCTGGTTGCACAATACGAATATGCTACCGTACCAAAACTGGATCTGGCGGCATTCTTATTGGCCCGTATTACAAAATGGGATATCTATAACATTCTTTCAGGCAATGCAAATATTTATTTCGAAGGAACATTTGTAGGTAAAACATATATTGATGCTAGCAATACAACTGATACATTGAATATTTCTTTGGGCCGTGATCCGCGTATTGTGATTGAACGTAATTTAATTACCGATTACACATCAAAAAAAATGATCGGTACAAATCGTAAAGAGGAATATGGTTATGAAATTGTGATTCGTAATACGAAAAAAGATCCGGTTACAATTGTAGTTGAAGATCAGTATCCGATTTCCAAAAACAGTTCGTTAGAGGTTGAACAGATTGAATCATCGGGTGCAACGATTGATACTGCCACAGGCAAACTTAGCTGGAAACTTTCTTTAGCAGCTGCCGAAACAAAAAAGCTCATATTGAAGTATTCGGTTAAATATCCGAAAGACAAAAAAGTGAGTGGTATGTAATTTACGTAGTAAAAAAATAATAAAAGCCGTTAACCGATTAACGGCTTTTATTATTTTAAGCTATCCCCGAAAAGATTAGCATCTGATCCATTGAATTTGCTGATTTTATTATCTTTCGATCGCGAATAAAGTTAACTTCACATCGTCTTCGCCTGCACCCTTTTTACATGAAGTAACTGAAAGTGCACAAATAGCTAATATTAAAATAATTCTCACGGTTGAAGTAAATGGCTTTCCCATAGCTGTTAGTGTTTAAGTTTCATAATATAAATTACACACCATTGCTTTAAAAAAATTACACACATTTCATTTTTTGTTGCATCTTCTCGAAGATTCAAAACCCTTGGCACACACATTACGGTATCATAATCAGCTCACTTATTCGGATGATTCAATGAACGTCACTAAAAAACTTTCTATAACATGTATTACGGAAATTATATTCAGGTTGGCTTTACGTCTATATGCATACCTTCAAGCATGTGTGCCAATATAGGTTGACACTTTTCATGACAGGATGGATAATACTGTCCATGTTTCCAAAAATCTGATTTGGGTGATTCTCCCCACCAGAATTCAGCTATGGCAAGCGGCTTCATCTTATGCTGAAATGCATATTGTAATAGTTTAGGTGCTGCGCATTCACCTGCTCCACTCGGTGGTCTTTTCTTACCTGCATTTCTAAAAACTTCCCATAAGCTTTTTTCTTCACCTGCCTGATTGAGAAAATAATACTGATCAAAAATTTTTTCCTGAAGCGTTATCGAATATTTTTTACGGACAGCTTTCCGGTGTTTAATCTCAATTACATTTTTGTCAGATATTTCTTGTTCCAGTATGTTAATTTCTTCTCCCATTCGGGTAATCATTTCCATACCAGCATTTACAAAACTTTTTTCTGAAAGCAGATCAAAGACAGGTGGAACTAATTTCACATGATGATTCCCGCCAGCCAGTTTACCTGAAAATGCTGACAAATAACCAATCTCCTTTTCTTGTGTTTCAACGAGCAGAACACCAAACATTTTACCAATGATATTTCCTTCTTCTCCTTCCACCAATCCAAAATTATGCTGCCAGATTGTTTGATCCGTTAAATGTTGCTGCAGCTGCTTAGCAGCCACTATACACAGCGGGTGAGGAATATAATCAAATGGGTATGTGAAACGTACGGGCAAAACGTCTGTATGAACACCTTCAAAAGAAGTGAAAAATGGATTTGAGAAAAAAGTTGGATCTTGCACTTGAGCGGTTATCAATTCTATATGAAAGATATGCAAACTTATTGAAATCAGCTCGCATTAACTTGGCTGCCAGAAGTTGACCTTCATAAGTTTATTATCCAAAAAGAAAAATTCAAGTTTTCTGTCTGATTTACTCCCATCCGGATTTATGAGCCAGACGCTGCAGCATATATATTTCTTTTTTAAAACGCTAACAGGATACGCATTTGCTACAGCACGTGGAAATAGTTTTTTGAAATCATCCAGCGAGGTCTGTTGGTTTAATTGATGCGAATTAACTGTTACTACTTCAATTTTATCATCGAAAGTAACCCATGCAGGTTCACATGTATTTGATCTTTGATAATATCTAAAACGGGATTTTCCAATATATATAAAAGAATCTGAAACGGGAATTTCTAATTCTTCGAAAACAGCTACAATACTATCAACGGCGGGAAACTGCGTAAGGTCTTTTTTAGAATTAATAGCCCGTACAGCTATATTATTAATTTTTACCGAATCAATATTTATTGATTGTGCATGAACGCCAATGCTTATAAAAAATAAAAGAAGAATTAATATACGTTTCATTTTTTTACTGAATATTCTTTTCACTCAATTTTCAACATACTTCTGCATTAGCTCATTCATCACTTATCATTCATGATTAACTTCCAACTTTCTCGCCATCCAGCATGGTATATAGCACACCTTCTTTCAACGAATAGGTTGAAACCATAATTGTATTGGTACACACCAACTTTAATACGTGTTCAATAAGGCATATTGCAACCACAACCATATCTGCCCGCAATTCTATCATGCCAGCAATCTGTAAACGCTCGGCTCTTGTACTTGCAACCATCTGTTTGTGCATACGCTTAAAATCGGCATGTGATAATAAATAACTGGTTTGATTGGCCAGCAATATTTTTTCCCGGTGATAGTGGATATTCATCTCTGCAAGCGTATCAAAGGTTCCGGAGCATCCGATAAACATTTCAGGTTTCCATTTTTTTATCGCTTCATGCAATGGAACCAATACAGTATCAAAATACTCATGCATAATGACACGATCCTCGTGACGCATAGGAT
>FTDL01000105.1_pt1 | contig 21843 bp, 18 predicted proteins | sample 1639951 | NCBI WGS metagenome assembly FTDL01 (sample SAMEA3914869, study PRJEB12502) | metagenome | biome: forest; material: soil | place: USA | collected 2012-03-12 | depth 0.1 m
CACTGACACTACTTGGTGTTTTAATTGAAATGATATATTTTTTTTGTGGATGATCCTGATGAAAATAAAGCGCATCAATAAACTTGTAATCGTTAAAGCTTTTTGTCACATCTGTTTTTTGAAATGAACCTTTTGAAGCAAAGTTTAACTGAAAAAATTTATACCGGGAGTCTGAATGAAAAATACCGCCCGATTCAACTGCTTTGTCAACCGTTGCCGGATAAATGTCTGAATATTTTTCTCCGTTTTTAGTATATGCCAGCATTTTGTCAATAGATGAATAGCTGTTATATGGCTCCAGAATATCTGCTTCTACATTATCTTTTAAAGAAAAATATTCTGTTGTTTTATCTGCTTTGATTTTAAGTTGCGCACCTTTTGACTTTGCATCAACAACCGAAAAGTTTACAGTTGTTGCGTTGTTCTCAATATATATATCCGCATCCGGGTATATCTTACTTAGTTCTGTCGCGCGCTTTATTGAGGCCGGATTGTTTACTTGTGCAAGAATTTGCTGTGCACCACTCAATACAATAACTGATAAAATAATTTTTATTAATTTCATTATATTAAATAATGGGGGGGATAACAATAAAATATACATTTAGTGTAGCGCTAATATGCTACACTAAATTTAAAATTAGCATAAAATTTTATTATGTTTTTATTTTTCCGGGGTAAATTTCTTATTCATTATCGTTTGCGTACTCATTTACAGCTGCATGCTCGCCATCGTATTGGGCTATCCAGAAATTATTAAAGCCTTCACCCAGATGCAGCTGTATTTTTTGCAGGGCAAGTAATTCCAGGATAGATAAAAAATTATAAATCACAGCCATTTTCACCGGTATGTCCTTAATAATGTCAACAAAGGAAATACGCTGTCCGCGGCTTACTTTACTGATAATGTATTCTTTTTGCAACTCAATTGAATAAGGATATTGAACAACATGATGTACAGGCTTGGTTTTTTCTTCTTTCCAGCGTGCAACAACTTTTTCAAATACCTTTAAAAGTTTATATAAATCTATATCCTGCAACTCCGTTTCAACATTGCTTACTTCAGAAAGCAGTTTTAGCTCTTTCGCAATATTTCCACGCTTTTCACGCTTAAGAGACGTTTCTTCAAGTTCTGAAAATTCTGCAATAACGGATTTGTACTTCTTGTATTCCAATAAATGCGAAACCAGTTCTTCCCTTGGATCAATTTCATTACCAAGCGGATCAATTTCTGGTCTTGGCAACAACGTTTTTGCTTTAATGCGCATTAATGTTGCAGCAACCAGAATAAACTCGCTGGCAATATCAACATTCATCTTCTCAAGCCGGTGGATGTATTCTAAGAAATCATTGGTTATTTTAGAAATCGGAATATCATATATGTCAAGCTCATCCCGCTCAATAAAGAACAGAAGTAAATCAAACGGGCCGGCAAATAAGGGCAATTGTATTTCAAAACCTGTCTCTTTTGACATCTCTTAAGCTTTAAATGAAATGATTATTCGAGTTTTTCTGTATAAAATCTGGTGTGGATTTTAATACTGTTGTGATTGGGTCAATAAAGCCTCAAGAATTCTTTACCAGTATCTTTGTAGGATTGTTCTTATCACGAAGTATTACATCCGATAATTTCTACCAAATATACTTATTCACCCATGGATCACCTTCTTGCTAATACACTATCTTTTACACCTTTCTGGTTGATAAATACGTGAATTAGCGTTGATAGAATGTGTATAGTATGCCGGATATGTCTAACTCTTTTTCATTTTTTAACAGTAAATCCTTGTACATAATTCGTTTTACAGAGACAATCAACAAAATCGGTTGATATACGTTAAACAAATATTGTTTATCTTTGTTTTAATATAAAGAAATGCCCTGACCGTGATTCAAGCCGGAGAACTTTTACGTACGATACATTCACCTGAAGATCTGCGAAAATTAAATGAAACGCAGCTTATCCAGCTTACAGACGAATTACGCCAGTTTATTGTGGATAATGTCTCTGTATACGGAGGGCATTTTGCTGCCAGTCTTGGCGTAGTTGAATTAACTGTTGCTCTGCATTATGTATTTAATACCCCAACCGACCAATTGGTTTGGGATGTCGGACATCAGGCATATGGCCATAAAATTCTGACGGGGCGTATGGAAAATTTTCATACAAACAGAGTTTATAAAGGACTTTCAGGCTTTCCGAAACGTTCTGAAAGCGTATATGACACGTTTGGTGTTGGTCACTCTTCTACTTCTATATCTGCAGCCCTGGGTATGGCTGTTGCCAATCATTATCAAAAAGACGACCGCCAGCATATTGCTGTAATTGGTGATGGCGCACTTACAGGCGGTATGGCTTTTGAAGCCATGAACCACGCAGGTGTTTCCAATTCAAATCTGCTCATCATACTCAACGACAATTGCATGGCAATTGACCCAAACGTTGGAGCATTAAAAGATTATCTGGTTGATATTACAACGTCGCGCACATACAACCGCATGCGTGATGAACTTTGGAATATGCTTGGTAAAATCAGCAAATTCGGTCCAAATGCGCAGGCAATTGCTTCTAAAGTTGAAAGCGGTTTAAAGGCTTCGCTGCTGAAACAAAGTAATTTATTTGAATCTCTTCATATACGTTATTTCGGGCCGGTTGATGGTCATGATCTGAACCATTTGGTGCAAGTATTAAATGACCTGAAAGATATTCCCGGACCAAAAATTTTACATACGCTTACAACCAAAGGAAAAGGGTTTGCACTTGCCGAAAAAGATCAGGTGAAGTGGCACGCACCGGGTAAGTTTGATAAGGTTACAGGTAAAATTCACGTTAAAACATACGATACACCGCAGGCGCCAAAATATCAGGATGTTTTTGGTCATACCATCATTGAATTAGCTGAGAAAAATGAAAAAATCATGGGTATTACACCTGCGATGCCTTCAGGAAGCTCCCTGAATCTTATGATGGAAAAAATGCCGGAGCGTGCATTTGATGTCGGCATTGCCGAGCAGCATGCTGTTACTTTCTCTGCAGGACTTGCTACACAGGGTCTTATACCTTATTGCAATATTTATTCTACATTTATGCAGCGCGCATACGATCAGGTGATACATGATGTATGCATTCAAAATCTGCATGTTATATTCTGTCTGGATCGCGCAGGTTTTGCCGGTGTTGACGGACCTACACATCATGGCGCATATGATCTTGCTTTTTTCCGCTGTGTACCAAATCTGGTAGTTGCTGCACCAATGAATGAGCAGGAACTTCGGAATATGATGTATACAGCTCAGCTGGAAAAAAATAAAGGGCCTTTTTCTATCCGCTATCCGCGCGGGCAAGGTGTAATGCCCAACTGGAAAACATCTTTTGAAGAACTTGTTGTAGGCAAAGGAAGAAAAGTGAGCGATGGACAAGATATTGCCATTTTAACTATCGGACATATCGGTAATTATGTCATTGAAGCCAAAGCATTGCTGCGTGAAGAAGAATTGTCGCCGGCACATTTTGATATGCGTTTTGTGAAACCAATTGATGAAGAACTGCTTCATGATGTTTTCAAAAAATTTAAAAAGATAATTACGGTTGAAGACGGCTGTTTAATGGGCGGTTTCGGATCTGCTGTTTTAGAATTTATGGCTGACAACAACTATTCCGCACAGGTAATTCGCCTTGGTATTCCCGATCGCATTGTTGAACATGGTGAACAGCTGGAACTGCACAGAGAATGTGGGTTTGATCCGCAAAGCATTGCTAAAACAGTTCGCAGCTTATCTGGAGTAGTACTTAAATAAACCGTTCGTACATATTAGTATCTATAAAGCCGGTGTTTCCATCGGCTTTTATTTTGTTGCCTTTTTAAAAATTCATTTGTAATGTATTTATGAGTAAAGCAATTATATACACAGACAAAGGGAATGGCCCGGCCATAGTGTTTGTTCACGGATTTTGCGAAAGCAAAGATATATGGATTCCTTTTGCTGAAAGATTATCTTCCGCACACCGCGTTGTATGTGTTGATTTGCCAGGCTTCGGAGAATCAATATTAGATCAGGACACTGTAAGTATGGAATGGTTTGCAGACGAGCTGCATCGTTTATTTAAATTATTGGCCATTACTTCTTTTACATACGTGGGTCATTCTTTAGGTGGATATATTGGTCTTGCCTATGCCGAAAAATATCCGTCTTATTTAAATGGCTTGTGTCTGTTCCATTCTACGGCGTATGCAGATTCAGAAGAACGAAAAACAAACAGAGATAAAACCATTGCATTCATTCTTAAATATGGTGCTGATATGTTTACGCAATCGTTTATTGAACCCTTGTTTTTATTAAAAAACCGTGCTGCATTAAAGAATGAAATTGCGGAACTAAAAGCTATTTCAAAAAAATCTTCTGAAAGAGGGATTATTGCAACGACTATTGCTATGCGCGACAGAATTGATCGTACACATGTTTTAACATCATTGAACATTCCGGTTTTACTTATCGGTGGCAGAAATGATGCAACCATTCCGATCAATAAATTACAAGAACAAGCTGCCCTTTCGAAAACTATTGAACTGGCAGAAATAGAAGATTGCGGCCACATGGGCATGTTTGAGCAAAAGGAAAAAACGTTTGAGGTGTTGTCAGAATTTTTAAAGCAGAACAAATAAAAAAATTCCGGTAAAAATTTCAATCATAAAACCTTTACCGGAATAAATATTCGTACAAGTATTTGTCTATTGAATTGCAAACGTTGTATTTACCTGAAACTGTAATTTGATTTTTTGAAAACCAATATCCGAATTATCGTTATCGCTGTCAGAAATGCTATCATATGACTCCACTTTATAATTTCTATACATTACCGGTTGTGGAATGGGTGCGTTGTCGTATTCACTAATATCAATAGCTCCGCCGATTTTCTCACCAATTGCTTCAAGTAGATATGTTGCTTTTGTTTTAGCTGCTTTAATAGCTTCTATTTTCAATTGCTTTTTATATTCAGCAATTTTAGAGTGCGAATAATTTCTGATATCAACAGAGTAAACCGATTCGGCGCTTATGTTGTTTAATACCTGATCAATTTTAGAAGGTTCAGATACTTTAATAATGTAGCTTTTGGAATTATATAATTCTGCATCTGATTTTCGCTTTCTGCTCCAGCTTAAACCAGAGACCTGTTCTATTGTAAAATCTTCCTTCGCAATACCAGCAGCAGCTACAGCCTGGTTCAATTCTTTTTCCAGCTTGTCCAGCGAAACTTTATTTTTATCTTTCAAATACTCTCTCAATACAACTCTGAAATAAATTTCATCCGGTACAATTTCCATTTCTGCAGTGCCTGTTACACTTATTTTCTTTTGTGTATGTGTTGCTGTTTGTGCAAGTGTCATTGTTGCTATGCACATAAAAATAATTGAAGTAATTACATGCTTCATAAAATTGTGAATTAAGGTTAAATATGAACGTTATTTGATTTGTTACTATCACGATATAACTGAAAAGTATAACGAATAAAAAAGGTTCAGCAATATATTGCTGAACCTTAGTATTTAATTATTTATTTGATCGTTGTTAAAACGGTAAATCTCCGTCATCTGCTTTCTCAAGAAAATCATCTGCGCTTGGTGGCGGGAAATTAGGTGGGCCATCATTGCCGGCTGCACCTTGTTTTGAAACTTTCCATGCACGTAATTCAGTATACCAACGCTGATTGTATTCTCTGCTTTCAACATCAAAGGATACTTCAACAGTATCGCCTTGTTTTACATTAAACTGATCTATTTTGTCTCCCCAAACAGAGAAACATACTTTTTTAGGGTATTGTCCTGTTGTTTCAAGTATATACTCTTGTTTTTTCCATGTACCGTTTTTGCCCTGTCCGCTTTGTCCTGCAAGCAAGGCAACAATTTTTCCGCTAATTTCCATTACAATAATTCAATTTTAACCCCCAAATATACGTAATTTACTGCCTTCGATACTGTATACGTTATGGATATTCTTATTCACACGCTCTCAGGAACGTGTACTGCAGCATTTATTGCCACTTTTAGTAAGACAAATACTAAATCCAGATTAGCAATGGTTCTGTTGGGAAGCCTTGCCGGTGCGCTTCCGGATATTGATGCGATAAGCCTTTGGTCAAAATTTGATAAAACAATAGGTCAGCTGCTTCATTTAACTCATTCCGGGTCTGAAATTTATTTTGGGAAATTCTGGTATTCTCATCATGGATTTTTTCATTCACTTTTTGCAGCAGCATTATTCGCCTGCATATTTATTTCTATCCGGAAATTGTTTTTTACAACTGTTTCGTGGAAACCATATCTGTATGCTCTGCAAACAAAACTATTGCTGGCAACTTTCTTCTTCTCTTATATAGCTCATTTAATCGGAGATTTGCCTACGCCAGGCGCTGTATGGGGCGGCATACGCTTATTTTTTCCGTTTGAAGTATATGTTGGCGGATATGGCACAACCTGGTGGTGGAATAATTACGATGTATTTGTTGTATTGGCAGTAACTGCTGCATCTTTAATTACGCTACTGTCTTTACAAAGCAAGTTTTTTCAAAAGGATCTTATTTTATTGGTAACGGCTTGCTATGTTGGTTGTATGGGAGCTTGTTTCTATTTTGTTACACATCATTCAATTAGCTTTGCTTATAACGGAAACACATCCAGATATGCATATTATGAGCGGATTTCAAAAATTGATCAGATTGAGCGGATAGGACCACGGTTATATTTTAAAATAGCATATCTGGATAAAAAATTCCCGTTCTATTTTTAGTATCTTGGTCATATAATTACTATCAATAAAAGTATAATTCATTTTATATATTAAAATTTTCAATGCGCAGATTTATTAAATCCTCTATACGAACTTTTTCCATTTTATTCTTTGCTTTTTCAGGGGGCTTTGTTCTTCATGCAAAAGAGTCTGGCGAAAGCACCACACAAGCTCCTCCAGTTGTTTCCGAATCTATAGATTCTATTACGCACACTCAATTGTATGTCTTCGCACCAGAATCTTTGACAAAAAGCAAATCTTATCAAACAGTAGAAGACACGATTCTTCCACCCTGCGATGTAATCTTTTTTAAATCGGGGAAACTTGAATATTGTAAAATCTATGAAGAGACGCCAACAACCGTTTCATATAAAATGTGTGATTATCTTGATGGTCCGACAATTATTGCGAATAAATCAAGTATTAAAAAAATCAGATATGCTACCGGTAAAGAAGAAGTTATAGCAGCAGAGCAACAAACATTTGACACTACTCCTCTTTATACCAGACCACACAGAGATCCTGTAGCAATATGGTCATTGATAAGCAGCTTATCATCAATAATCTTTTTGCCTGGCGCGCTTGTAGGAATTATTTTAGGCTTTATTAGTCTCGGCAGAATAAGAAGAAGCAATGGAGAGCTGACAGGAAGAGGTTCTGCAAGAACAGGTATTTTTTTAGGGATGCTTGTTATTCTTATTTTAGTGATCACCTTATAAAACAAAATGGCTTGCTGAAAAGATCAGCAAGCCATTTTGTTTTATTGAGATCAAACTTACATCTGAGCTACTTCATATACTTCTATAACTTCTCCTTTTGCTGTAAAGTATGCGTCATATACTTTACCTTCATCCACAAAGTTTACAAAGTATTTTGATTCATGTACGTCGCTTTTGCTGACACTTAATTGTGAGATATGTTTATATCCTTTTGCTTCAAGTGTCTTTTGAAATTCTGCTGTATGATCTTTTTTATGAGCTACTATTGACAAGCTGTTTGCCTGTGATGCGAAAACAACAAACATCATACTCACTGCTACGAGTACAGTATTGATTTTTCTTATAAATGAATTCGTTTTCATATTGATTGCGTTTTTTATTTATATGAATTAACAAAATAATCCTGTAGCGAATTGGTAGCAAACTTGAAGAGAATCTGAGTGTTAAAAGCGTTTTATTGAATTATGTAAAGACAGTTTGAATTAATTTATTATAACAAAAAAGGGGAGCTAAGCTCCCCTTTTTACATATTTTTATTTTTTATACTGCTTAGAAACAATATTGATTTGCTTCAATTAGCTGCGCAGCAATTCTTCTTCTTGCATCTTTTGTATTCAGCGGTGCTACTTTTGTAAAGCGCTTCAAGCCCATTAACATCATGCGTTGCATATCCCCGTCTGCCATAGAGTTGATTGCATTTTTACCCGCAATGTTAATACGGTCTGCAGCATCAAAGATATTTACTTTCGTCATATCAATCTGACCTTTAACCGCATCTTCACCTTTAATTGAAATTAATTTCTCTGTGCGAAGCAAGGTAGATTCGGCAACATAAATATCAATTGCAATGTCTGCAAGGTTCATCAAAATCTCCTGCTCGCTGGCAAGTTTATCCATGTATTTCTGAGCGGCAGCGCCTGCAAGCATCAACAACGCTTTCTTCATGTTTCGGATCGCTTTCTTTTCTTCAGCAAACAAGCCTTCTTCTTCAGAACCGAAATCAGGAATTGCCATCAATTCTTTCTGTACAGCCATCGCAGGGCCCATCAGATCCAATTCACCTTTCATTGCTTTCTTCAGGAACATATCCATGGTAAGCATACGGTTGATCTCGTTCGTACCTTCGAAGATACGGTTGATGCGGGAATCTCTGTATGAACGGTCCATCGGATAATCTGCAGAGAAACCATAACCACCTAAGATCTGCACACCCTCATCACTTACATAATCCAGTGTTTCAGAACCTGCCACTTTTAACATGGCACATTCAATGGCGTATTCCTGTGCAGCAGCAAGCAATGCTTCTTCGTATGTCTTACCTTGTTTAACCAACTCTTCCTCTGCTTCGTTGATGCCTTGTCCGGCACGGTACATCGCAGATTGAACGGTATATATTCTGATTGCCTGTTCGGCTAGTTTATATTGAATCGCACCGAAGTTTGCAATCGGTTGTTTGAATTGAATACGTTCTTTTGCGTATTGAATGGAAAGTGTACTTACACGTGTAGAACCACCCAATGCAGCTGCAGCCAGTTTAATACGGCCGATATTTAAAATGTTGAACGCGATCAAATGTCCTTTCCCGATTTCACCCAGAATATTTTCTTTCGGAACTTTGCAGTCGTTGAAGAAAACCTGACGAGTAGAAGAACCTTTGATACCCATTTTGTGCTCTTCGTTACCAAGCGAAACACCTTCGCCTTTCTCAACGATAAAGCCTGTGAATTTATCACCATCAATCTGAGCAAACACAACAAAGGTATCTGCAAAGCCTGCGTTTGTGATCCACATTTTCTGTCCGTTCAGAATATAGTGACTACCATCTGCAGAAAGCACTGCTTTTGTTTTAGCAGCCAACGCATCCGAACCGGAACCTGGTTCTGTTAAGCAATAGCTTGCTTTCCATTCACCGCTGGCAAGTTTTGGTAAATATTTTTTCTTCTGTTCTTCTGTACCGAAATACAAGATCGGCAAGGTACCGATACCTGTGTGTGCTGCAAGTGCTACTGCAAACGAGTGTCCTGCACCGACGATCTCAGTCAGTAAAAGCGAAGTGTTAAAGTCTTTCCCAAAGCCTTCGTATTTTTCAGGAATCGAAGTTGCAAGTAAACCCAATTCACCGGCTTTTTCCAGAAGCTTTTCCATAAGACCCGGCTCCTGTGCATCAATACGATCCAGGATCGGATGTACTTCTGTTGCTAAAAAATCTCTGGCCATATCAGCCATCATGCGTTGCTCTTCATCAAACTGTTCCGGGATGAAAATGCTGGATGCTTCCTGCTCGCGAATGATATACTCGCCTCCTTTAAAGCGCTTGTCTGTTGATGTGGATGGTGTGGACATGGTTGTTATGGTTGCTTATGATGGTTAATTTAATATTTGCTCTTTATTTAACAGGTTGCCAGTTACTAGGTACTAGTTGCTAGAATAGTTTCTAGATATTAGGCTCCAGTTACTAGACAAAAGATTTATAATTTATCTACGTATGATTTTCAATAGAGTTCAGGTGTTATTAGGTGTTGTAATCTAGTTGCTGGAAATCTACGGCTACTGGTTATCAGTTCTCTCGTCTGGAAACTAGTACCTGGCAACTATCTCTTGTCTAGTAACTAGCAACTAGCACCTCGTAACTACAATAACTCAAAGATCCCTGCTGCACCTTGACCCGAACCTACGCACATAGTAACCATGCCATATTTCTGATTGGTGCGTTTCAGTTCGTTGAAGATCTGTACAGACAATTTAGCGCCGGTGCATCCAAGCGGGTGACCTAAAGCGATGGCGCCGCCGTTTACGTTGATTTTAGATTCGTCTAAGCCGAGTGTACGGATTACCGCTAATGACTGTGCGGCAAAGGCTTCATTCAATTCAATCAGATTGATATCATCCTGTTTCATATCCGCTAACTTTAATGCTTTCGGAATTGCGTCCACCGGACCAATACCCATGATGCGTGGTTCAACACCAGCAACAGCGTAGGATACTAAACGAGCGATCGGTTTCAGATTTAATTCTTTCACCATTTTCTCAGACATCAACAATACAAATGCTGCACCATCGGATGTTTGTGAAGAGTTACCTGCTGTTACGGAACCGCCGTTTGCAAACACAGGGCGAAGTTTTGCCAGAGCAGCAATGCTTGTATCTGCACGCGGCCCCTCATCCATTGCTACCTGATATTCTCTTATTTTCTTTTTTTCTTTTTCATCCAGGTATGTTTCTTTGATTGTGATCGGAACGATACCATCCTGCAAGTGCCCATTTTTAATAGCCGCTACTGCTTTCTGATGTGAATTGTATGAGAACAAATCCTGATCTTCTCTTGAGATGTTGTATTGAGCAGCTACTGCTTCAGCTGTAAGACCCATACCCCAGTAATAATCTGCATGAGATTTTGTCAGCTCATAATTGGGAACTGTTTTCCAGCCACCGAAAGGAATCGGACTCATCGTTTCAACACCACCTGCTATAATACAATCGGCGTAGCCCGCGCGAATTTTTGCATCTGCAATCGCGATGGTTTCCAAACCGGAAGAACAATAACGGTTCACCGTCATGCCCGGAACTTTTACGGTATCCAGACCCATTAAGGAAATCATTCTACCGATATTCAAACCTTGTTCTGCTTCTGGTGTAGCGTTACCAACGATTACATCATCAATACGATCTTTGTCCAACGCAGGAACCGAAGCTACCAGATGCTTAACAACATCTGCACCCAGATCATCTGCTCGATAAAAACGGAACAGCCCACGTGGCGCTTTACCTACGGCACTTCTGTATCCAGCTACTATATATACTTCTTGCGATTTCATGTTTTATTTAGTTACTAGTTTCTAGTTACGAGGTACCAGACACTACGGTTAAACATTTGTTTTAGCTTTTATAGTTCTTTTAAAGGAGAATAGCATCTTTTGTACTTCTTGAATTTGATTGTTAATAGTTTCAAACGATGCATTTGGCATATAGTTTAGATCTGCTGCAAGAATCAATTGTGTCTCTAATTCATAACTCGAACCTTGTGCAATTGATAAGAATTGAAATAATTCTTTGCTTGAATTTCTTCCACATCCTTCAGCTATATTTGAAGGAATAGAAACAGCAGATCTTTGTATTTGACTTGTAATACCAAAGCGTTCTTCTTTAGGAAAATCTTTAGTAACAGAATATATTTCTTTAACAAGCGTCATACTTTTTTGCCAAACTTTTAACTCTTTAAAATTATTCATAGCTGTTTGTTAGTTACTAGTATCAAGTTTCCAGGTACTAGACTCTAGAAGCTCTTTACTTAGTTTATTAATTAACTTATTACTTTTTTATTTATAAGCTATACAGAATCACCCCCGATCATCTATATAACTAAGTTTTCTTTTGTCAAGTAGCTAGAACCTAGTCCCTCGAAACTGGTTTCTCGTCTGGAAACTAGTAACTAGCACCTAGTAACTCTAGTTGCGTAGCGGACGACCAGAAGTTAAAATACTCTGTATCCTTTCCAACGTTTTTTTCTCACCAGTCAATGATAAGAATGCTTCGCGTTCAAGATCCAACAGATATTGCTCAGATACCAACGTTGGTGCAGACAAGTCGCCACCGCACATGATATATGCTAGCTTCTCAGAAATCTTACGGTCGTGCTCTGACATGTATTTACCGGATACCATAGAGTTTGCTCCGGCATAGAACATACCTAAGGCAGATTGTCCAAGTACTTTAATGTCTTTGCGTTGTTTCGGTTGTGTGTAACCTGCTTCTGCTAAATTAATGGCTGCTGTTTTTGCATCTGCAATTAAACGGCTTCTGTTTAACGTGATGCCATCGCTCTTACGAAGGATTCCCATGCTTCTTGCTTCTTCTGCCGATGTTGCAACTTTTGCAGTAGCGATATTCATGTATGCATTTTTTAAATTATTTACCTGGATATCTCCTTCTTCAAATGAGTCACTTACACGTAAGGTAAATTCTTTTGTGCCGCCGCCTGCAGGAATCAAACCTACACCGAATTCAACCAAGCCGATATACGTTTCAGCAAAGGCCTGTACGTGATCGGCGTGCAGTGTCATTTCGCAACCGCCGCCAAGTGTTAAGTTGTGCGGTGCTACTACAACCGGTATCGATGAGTAACGCGCACGCATCATGGTGTTCTGGAATGCACGGATCATGAAATCAATTTCATCGTATTCCTGTTCGATCGCGTACATCAATACCAGCGCAAGGTTTGCACCGGCAGAAAAGTTTGCACCATCGTTACCGATTACAATACCGCGGAAATCTTTTTCTGCGATACCAATGGAACGATTGATGGCATCTACTACTTCGCCGCCAAGCGTATTCATCTTTGTATGGAACTCAAGATTTACAATTCCATCGCCAATGTCGTGTAAGGTTGCACCTGCATTTTTAAATACCGGTTTGTTTGCACGAAGTGTATCTAAAATAATAAACGATTCTGTTCCAGGAATTACTTTGTATGATTTGCTTGGTATGTCATAGTACAACCGTTTTCCGTTTTCTGATTTATAGAAACTCGCATTGCCTGCTTCCAACATTTCATACACCCACTGTGCAGGCTTGCGGCCATCTTCTTCCATCAGCTTCACAGCCTTCGCTACACCAACGGCATCCCAGGTTTCAAACGGACCAAGTTCCCAGCCAAAACCGGTACGCATGGCATCATCAATGCGATACAATTCATCGGAGATTTCAGGAATACGGTTTGACACGTATTTGAAAAGACCTAAGAATGTTCTTCTGTAAAACTGCCCGGCTTTATCTGTTGATTTTATTAAAACAGAGAAGCGTGGTTTCAGATCTTCGATTGCTTTTGTCTGCTCCAATGCAGCAAACTTTACTTTTTGCTGCTGACCATATAACAATGAATTCAGATTCAGTGAAAGAATTTCGGTCTGGCCGGCATCGTTTTTCGTTTTCTTATAGAAACCTTGTTGTGATTTATCTCCATACCATTTGTTCTCGTCAATTTTTTTCAAAATTTCCGGAAGAACAAACATATCTTTCGCTTCATCATTCGGCGCACCCGCAAGCAAGCCGTTTGCAACTTTAATTACGGTATCAATACCAACTACATCCAGCGTACGGAAGGTTGCTGATTTCGGACGGCCGATAACCGGACCGGTTAATTTATCAACTTCTTCAACTGTTAAACCAAGATCAATAATGGTATGAAGCGCTTCCATGATTCCGTAAATACCAATACGGTTTGCAATGAAGCCCGGAGTATCTTTACATAATACAGTAGTTTTTCCTAAATACAGGTCGCCGTACAGCATTAAGAAATCAATAACTTCCGGGTCTGTTTTCGGGCCGGGAATGATCTCCAGTAAACGCATGTAGCGTGGCGGATTAAAAAAGTGTACACCGCAGAAATGCTTTTGAAAATCTTCGCTTCTGCCATCAGACATCAGATGCATTGGTATGCCGGATGTGTTTGATGTAACCAGGGTGCCTGGCTTACGGAAGGTTTCAACCTGCTCGTAAACTTTTTTCTTAATATCTAAATTCTCAACAACCGCTTCAACGATCCAATCGAATGAAGCAATGTCTTTCATATTATCTTCAAAATTTCCTGTCGTAATACGGGATGCAAAACCAGCATCATACAAGGGTGCAGGATTTGATTTCAGTGAAGCCATCAGCGCATCATTTACAATGCGGTTACGAACGGCTTTACTTTCAAGAGTCAGACCTTTTGCTTTTTCAGCATCGTTCGGCTCTTTAGGAACAATGTCCAGAAGTAATACTTCCAGTCCAATGTTAGCAAAATGACATGCGATACGAGAACCCATTACGCCGGAACCCAATACTGCAACTTTGCGAATTTTTCGATGGCTCATTTTTTAAATGAAGGTTATTAGGTTAGCGATGTATTTTTATTTTCAATGATAGATTGAATTTCATGCAATACGTCGAAAAACGTGTTCAACTTAGAATCCGGAATTTGCTCCCGAACTTTTGCATTAAAATCAAGGACAAAATCCTTTGCTATCTGTCTTTTTTCCTTACCCAACTTCGTAAGAAAAATAGTCACTTTTCTTTTATCAGTATTATCATTTCTGCGCTCAATCAAACCATCTTTTTCCATTGCATTGAACACACGGGAAAGACTTGTTGCTTCCATGCCAAGCGCAGGACCAATTTGTGTTGCAGGAGTGCCTTTTTCTACATCAATATTTAATAGAATAAAACCCACGGCAGCAGTTGTACCGTACTTCGAAGCACGCTCATTATACATCCTGGAAATGGCATGCCAGGAATATTTAATGTTGAAGCAAACAGTTTCTTTGGGTTTCATATAATTATTTAACGGAAAAATTCAATAATTTGTTATGCTATCATAATAAATTATTGAGAAGTTTTTTACAATTTTTATTGAGGCAGATTTTAACACACAAATAATTTATATAAAATTGATTATAAACCATTTGTGGAATATTTTAACGAAACAACAGACGTAATTTAATAATCAGAACGATTGATAGCCCAAGTGCCACGATTAAAAAAATAATGTTGGCAGTTGACTCATTTAAAAAAGGCAACAAAACAAGATAAATAGCTGCTGAGCCAAATAAAGAATAAAATATAGAGCGTTTGCGAATTCCCAGCTTACTTTTCTTTGCTGCAAAAACAGCTTCTTTCTGAAAACTTTTAATGAAATTAGAATCGCCCCAAACACTGTTAGCAAACACCTTTTTTATTTCAGCATCATTTAACCCATCGCTTTTTAATTTTGCGATCAGGTTGTAAATAATATCTGCTGTAATATGCGTTTCCATGACAATTTATGTGATTTCTTACATTAACGCAGGTGTGGCAATAAAGTTATTTTATTTTAATAATTTATATCACTATTTCAAGTATAATAAAGAGTATCAGGAAAATAGAATATCCCATTGTTCAGGATTAAAGCCAACAATATGTTTTTTACCCATCTGCACCAACGGTCTTTTTACGATAGAAGGATTTTTCAAAATCAACGCAATTGCCTTTTCCGGATCAGAAATTAAGCTTTTTTCTTCTTCTGAACACTGTTTCCAGGTTGTGCCTCTTTTATTAATAAGTTCTTCTGCAGACAAATCTTTTAACCAGAATTCTATGTCGGCTTTGGTTAAATTTCCTTTTTTATAATCGTGAAATGTATAAGCTATTTTTTTTGAGTCTAACCAGCGAAAAGCTTTTTGCATGGTATCACAATTTTTAATCCCGAAAACAGTTATGATTGGCATGAATAGTTGTTGTTAATAGAAGTGTAAAATTACTATAATTTGGACTGTTTTATTGAATTTATTGCCTCATATCTTTTTAATTCAGATTATCGTATATAGATTAACCGTTAAAATTTCTAATCAAAAACTTACATGACCACAACACGTCTATTCGATTTAATTCCGCAGCAAATTGCAAAGTATCCGAAGGCAGATGCTTTGGCTACAAAGGAAAATGGCACATGGATCACGTATTCCTCTGCACGTATTCAGGAAATAGTTAACACGGTTAGTATTGGTTTACTTAAACTGGGTATCAGAAAAGATGATAAAGTGGCCATCATTTCCCCAAACAGACCCGAATGGAATTTTATTGATCTGGGTCTGCAGCAGCTTGGTGCTGTAAGCGTGCCGATCTATCCTACTATAACTGTTGAAGACTACCGGTATATTTTTGACGATGCAGAAGTTAAAATGGTTTTTGTTTACGATGAACATCTATATATAAAAGCAAAAGAAGCTGTTGAAGGTTCTAAAACAAACCCTGCTATATATACATTACAGCCCGTTGCCGGAGCAAAAAGCTGGACAGAAGTTACTGCGCTTGCTGCCGGAGAATCAAATTCAATACTAGAGCCATACAAAGCTGCTGTTACAAAAGATGATCTGCTGACACTTATTTATACTTCCGGAACAACAGGAAAACCTAAAGGTGTAATGCTTACGCATAGTAATTTATTAAGCAATGTTACTGCAGCAATTCCGTTGATGCCGGTTGACCACAGGCATAAAGCATTAAGTTTCCTTCCGCTTTGTCACGTATATGAACGGATGCTCTGTTATTTATATTTATCACAGGGTGTTTCGATCTACTATGCTGAAAGCACGGATACCGTTGGCGAAAATTTAAAAGAAGTGCAGCCGCATATATTTGTGACTGTACCCCGTTTGCTTGAAAAGGTTTATGACCGCATTGTAGCAAAAGGTGCTGAACTTACAGGAATAAAGAAATCTCTTTTCTATTGGGCACTTGAATTAGGCTTAAAATACGATACGCAAAAAAATCAGGGTTTCTTTTATAATACACAATTGGCCCTGGCAAATAAAATTATATTCAGCAAATGGCGCGAAGCACTTGGTGGTAATGTTGTTGCAATCGTTTCAGGCGGTGCAGCTTTACAGCCTCGTTTGGCACGTGTGTTCTGGGCAGCAAAAATTCATATCATGGAAGGCTACGGTTTAACGGAAACCTCTCCGGTAATTGCGGTCAACAGATGGAATGCGGATGAAAACCGCATCAGTACTGTTGGACCATTAATCAGCGGTGTAGAAGTGAAGATTGCTGAAGACGGAGAAATTCTGACGCGCGGACCACATATCATGAAGGGCTATTATAAACGCCCGGATTTAACAGCTGAAGCGATTGATAAAGACGGGTGGTTTCACACGGGAGACATTGGTCAGTTTGTTGAAAATAAATACTTAAAAATTACGGACCGCAAAAAAGAAATGTTTAAAACATCCGGCGGTAAATATATTGCGCCGCAGCTGGTTGAAAATAAATTTAAAGAATCGCGTTACATTGAGCAGATAATGGTAATTGGTGAAGGTGAAAAATTTCCTTCGGCGCTTGTAGTGCCTTCGTTTCCCGATGTGAAAAGCTGGTGTGAGATTAAAGGCATTCCGTATACAACAAATGAAGAAATGGTCTGCAATCCGAAAGTGATTGAAAAATTTCAGAAAGAGTTTGATGAAATGAATGAGAATTTTGCACAATATGAACGTGTGAAAAAATTCGTTTTACTTGCCAAACCATTTACGATAGAGAGCGGAGAAATGACACCAACGCTGAAACTGAAACGCAAAATCGTATTGCAGAATTGCCACGCCCAGATTGAGAAGATGTATGAGAGGTAGTTTCGGGTTACCAGGTACTAGTCTCTAGATATAAGTACTAAGTATAGTCCGCCGCGGCGGAACGGAGTACATAGTATAGAAGAAGAACGGTTTTGATGGTAAGTCAGAGCCGTTCTTTTTTTTAAGAATATTACAATTATCAGCATTAAACACTGATACTTTTAAATAAAAGAAGTTTATGTGCATGACTTATTTTTCAGCTTTTATTCTGCGTATATTTGCCGCACCGTTTTCGCCAATCATTTTTCAGATCAACCGATTGCACCCTCAGCCAGATTGCTCCACCCGTAGTTCATCTGTATTTTGTCCATAGTTCACCCGTACTTCACCCGTATGTAGACTTAGGAAAATCCTATTTATCAGCTTATCAGTTTCTGGTAACACGCTTTTTATTAACTGGCAGATTGCTGGTCTCTTTGTAAAAACACGTATCTATTCTTCCTGTAATACTGTCTGAGAAGTGTATTACTTTTTAAAAAGCTCCCGCCGAACTGCTCTCGTGCGGGTTTTTTATTGTTTATCGAAATCTTTAAAAAATTCCTCCAACGTTATATCCAGCGACGTGCATATTTTCTGCAACGAGTGTACTGTTATTTGTTTCAGCCCGTTTTCTATCCTTGATAATGCATGCTTATCAAAATCTCCTAAAAGACCCAATTCAGCCTGACTAATTCCCTTATCTGTCCGTATTTTTTTCAGACGTACACCTATTTTTAATGCAAAGGCCTCTTTATCAATCATAATCTTACCATTTACCGGGCGGCAAAAAGGTTGATTTGAAGTGAAAAAAGGTTGCACGATCGTACAATTATGTCATTTTTGTTTGTAATATTGTACGATCATACAACTTTCACAGCATGCTACATTTTCGGATACTTTTTATCCGGGGGATTTCCTCCTCCTGCTTTTCATCATCTGATACCATTTCCACCAGCCTGGATTCTACCTGAGCCTGTCTGCGCCTTGCCTATTGCCGGCACATTTTATCGCTGGCACCCATCCCTTTTACAGTGAACCATTTCCCCTGTTTTTATTTAATCAACCATTCATGAAAAAGTTTTTATTTCTGTTGTTTCTCATCTGTTCTGTTGAAACAACACACGCAGTAACTATTGATATAACGAAAGTATACGGACGGATCACCACTTCTTTTAGTGGCACAACCAAAGACAGTTTATTAAAAAATAATGCTTCCATAAGCAGTAATCTGGCTCCCATAAACACCTTAACATTTTATTTTAGATGGAAAGATCTGGATGTCGTTTCAGCACCGTTTGGAGATATGGTATATTTTAAAGTCTATCAGGTGTCGGGAACAGATGAAACAGAAATTGCCTCTATGGCTCACACCATCCAGAGTTCAGATAGTAATGATTCAACACTGATATATGCTCCGCTGAATCTTTCGCCAGCAAACCCCGAAGGAACGTACAGCTTTAAAATGAAGATTACGTATTACGAGGATCCGCAGACAGAAACAATCATAGAAGAGAGCAATGACTGGACATTTTCTATTGTCCCTGATCCGAATAAAATCCTGTATAATACTATCTGCTGTTCTGATACAGTGACTTTCCCTTTTACACCCGGTCTTATCCAGCAAAAAGCAGGTACAGCTGTAACGGCGCCAACTGCTGTATTGCCCATTACGTTTATCTGGCAGCAAAAGACTGGTACAGGCGGATGGACAACAATCACAGGAGCAACCGGCGCTTCGTACCAGCCGCCAACACTTACCCGCGAAACATCTTTTCAGCGCATTGCCTTTGTAAAAAAAGGTACTTCATCCGAGAGATACAGCATCAGCAATACTGTTTCTTATACAAGAGCTGTTTGCGCAAGGCCGCCATACGGCCCTAATACGATCTGTGGTGACCAGGCATTCTATAACCTGAAACACGGTGACACTATTGACCCGGTAAAAATAATGGGTTCATATCTGTATCCTCCGGAAGTATCGCGAAGACCCCAAGGACTGCAATTTACATGGTCCAATGACGGCCTAACCTGGCATGATGTTGATGATAACGGCATAAAACAGTTAGGAGGATTAACTGATCCATATGAAAGCGATTATGATATGCCTCCTTTTGTGTTTGACATCAATAAAGGAGCTGTCCAGCGTATATACATTGTTCGGAGTTATTATGAAAAATATGATAGCTGGGATTGCGGCCCGGGCAGTGCCCTGTTTCCCTGCGGAGTAAGCTGGCATTTAAAAAGCACGAGTAATACGGTAACAATTGTGCTTACATCCTTTAGCACACCTAAGCCTGCCCCAACAGCTATTACCAATGAAAGTCTGGACGATTTTGTGGATTGCAACCCATCTGCCCAGGTTAAAACATTCAGCGTGCCACAAATCAACAACGGAGAATTCTATTACTGGGAAATTCCTTCGGCCTGGACATCTTATACAGCCTTGCAGGGAGCGTATGCAAATTCCATTACAATTAACACGAATGCCGTCGGAGCAAATTATGGCATAGGCGGAGATGTATGTCTTACCATTGTTCAGCCCGGACAAAAAAACCGGATATGCAGGTCCATTCCTGGTTCAGATCCTTTCCGGGTATATTTGCCTGCATCCATGAGTGGTTGCGAAGGGCAAACTGTTACGGTCAACCCTGTAGTGCTTATAAATAATGTAAGCCAAAATGTATATGACTATACTTTTACCTGGGAAGCATATCAAACACCAAACTATACCTGTACGAATGTGCCGAATAAATATAACCCGGACTGCAAAGGGTTGAAGATTACTATTTCAGATGCATATCAGAACACCACGCAACCCATAAACGTAACGGCGATGAACGCGCATCATTGTATAACAACTGCCTCAACTGTTCTAACAACCACTCCGGGCCTACAGATGGGTATTCTGAATTCATACAGTGACCCCAAGGCGTTGGCCGCTTCTACGCTGGCACCGGATACAACAAACAATTATTTATATTTTACTGATACCAATGGAAATATAGAACGTGCGTATTTTGACAATACACAGCAATTGTGGAAGTATGTAGTCTTAAAAAGCACAAATATAAATAAGCCTATATCTTCTGATGGACCAATTGTATTTTACAAATCAACTACAACTAAATTATTTTATATATTCAGAAGTAACCTGTATTATGCTGAATCAACAGATGGTGGAATCAATTGGATAGACAACCCGATTAACGGTGCTTTAGTGAGTAATATTGATTCTAGGATAAGAATTTCTGGTAACAATATTTATTACATCAGCAATCAGGATCATAAGGTATATTATAAATCAATTGACAATACTACTGCTCCAGCAGTTCTTATCGGTAATGTCCCAGTTAATTATTCCCAGAACATGTTTACTGTCGAAGAAGGGATTTTAGCATATGCAGATCAGAATAATAACATTGTTGCGTATGATGCAATTACAGGCACAACACTTTCCATCACGGTTACATCATTTGGTGCAAATCTGAAAACAATTGCCTATAACTCTAGCATTGCTGTTTATAATCAAAACATCTATTTCGTAAGTACTGCCAATACATTACGCGTTTTACAAAAAAGTGCGGGTAATGCTGCGTATACACTTTTCCAGGAAGCAGCCACTCAATTAGCCGGACCATTTGCCATCAACAGACAAACGGGGACCGTGTATGCAAAAGCATATGATGTGGCAGGCAGACAGATCTACTTCCTGAACAACCAATGGAACAGCAAACCGATTAAAAATTACCTGGATGCAGACCCTATCCAGTCGGCTATGGTGTATGCCAATAATCACGCTTATTACATCGGCACCAATGGCCTGGTATCAAACACCTTTTATATTGCGCCCTGTGTACCGGATGTATTACGTACGGCACATACACCGGACAATTTGAGTGGAGAAACACAACATGATCCGTTACCTGCAAATGCAGATAGCGCCTATACATTACTGGTATATCCGAATCCGGTACACGATCAGGTCAATGTGCGCTTTACGTTAACAGAGGAAAATAACATCCGTATCCGTATCATGAATATTGCCGGAGGGAACGAAGAAATTATGGTGAGCAAATATGCACAGGAAGGCAATCAGGAAGTACTAATTTCATTGAGCCAATATGCTGCCGGAGCATATTTCATACAACTGTATGTAGGCGATAATTTAACTGCTTCGTCAAAAGTGCTAAAATATTAAAAACGATTGTGTAATTTTAAGCGCA
>FTDL01000075.1_pt1 | contig 21813 bp, 16 predicted proteins | sample 1639951 | NCBI WGS metagenome assembly FTDL01 (sample SAMEA3914869, study PRJEB12502) | metagenome | biome: forest; material: soil | place: USA | collected 2012-03-12 | depth 0.1 m
GTACGTATATCATATAACTTGTTAGTAATGAAATTATAACGAGTATTATAAAAAATAAAAAAGTCGCAGAATCTGCAAATTCAATCATATAAGTAGAAGGGAATAAGGCAATTACAAATAATAAAATAGGCAATACAAATAAGCCGATTTGAAACAAATAATTCAAAAGTAAGTAATTTTGAAGTGGTGAAACACCTGAGGGAAATGTTAATTCATTAATGATTTTAATGTAAATTATTTTCAGCGCCTGCATAATAGCAAAAGAAGAAAATAAGTATAACATGTACGTGCTGGTTTCTGACTGGAAACTTGATCGAAAAGGGAAATTGAAAAAAACTGCATATTCTGCTGCCAGTACATAATAAATCATCATGTACAACAATGAATTAATGACAATTAATGTAATCGACATTAATCCGCTTCTGTCCAGTAACAGCAATTCGGTATTACGGTCCAGCCCAATATTAATCAATGTCCGGCCTTTCATAAAAACAAATTTATAAAACACTAATACAACACAAAAAACCAAAATTGAGAATATAAATGCCTCCCTCTGAAAAATATTTTTTCTTAGTAAAACATTTTGTGTTATTAAATTTTTGGATGCGGTGTAATTTTTAGGCAATTCACTTTGCAGATTCAAAGAATCAATATATAATGGTGAATTTGTGTTATGAAATAAAATTAAATACGGATCCTGTGTAACTTCAGCTTCGACATTTTTTATGGGAATTCGGATTCTTGATCCGGGAGCATGTGTTGGATGTTTGTATATTAATTTATTTTCAACAAAAACAGATAAGCCCCTGGTAGAATAAAATGAAAGGAAGTATGCTCTGTTGGCATTTTTAGGAAGAAAAACACCGCCTCTTTGTATTTCAGCCTCTTTCGTTAATAACGGAATAAATGATTGATAATATTTATCATAAACTTGCCAGTCATTACTAAGATCTTTAACAACAATAAAGCTTATTTCTTTTGCTTTAGAAACAAGAGAAATAAAAAGTATTGAGATTATGAAAAATAATTTCAAATGTTGTCTACACACGACTTTCTACGTTTTTTAAAGATTAATTCAATAATAATCATAATACCCGCAGTCACTCCAAACATCCCGGAAACCAGTATAGTTGGATTAAGGTCTCTTAACCAAATAGCAATAAATATGGTTGCTATAGCATATATACATATAACGCCAACAATGATTATCTGCGAAACTCCTAAGTCAGTTAATCTATGATGTAAATGATTATTATCAGGCGAAAACGGGCTTATACCTGTCAATAACCGGATTATAAATACACGCAGTGTATCTGCAATAGGCAATATAATAGGAGCAATAGCAATTGCGGGCATTGAAATATTGTGATTAACACCTATATCCTGAAGAGCAACAATTTTTACTGCCAGAAATGCTGTTATAAAACCACAGATCAAGGAACCTGTATCTCCCATAAATATTTGCGCTTTATGAATATTGTATTTTAGAAAGCCAACTACAGATCCACATAAACATACGCATACAAGAATGTATGGGTAATTTAAATGTGCTTCTAAATAAAAAAATACAATTGCATAAAACATACTTGTAAGAAAAGCAATAGTACCGGCTAATCCATCTAATCCATCTATCAGATTAAATGCATTTGTGATTCCCAGTATTACAATAAGAGTAAATAAATAACTTGCTCCTTCAGGAAGTGCATAAATATTAAGTATGCCGTGAAAGCCTGTTATTCTGACATCACCTAAGAAAACGATAATGCCTGCTCCTAATATTTGAACAAAGAATTTTTTAAATGCGGAAACCGAAACCATATCATCCTTCAATCCTATAAAAAAAATAATTATTGTTGCAGCTATAAGTTTCTGGATAGAATTATCAATTTCTCCGAATAACATTAAAGAAGATATAAAACCTGCAAAAATAGCCAATCCTCCTAAACGTGGAGTATCTAGTAAATGTAGTCTTCTGCTGTTAGGAATGTCTAATAACTGTTTCTTATGCGCTACCTGGATGATTGAAGGTATAGCAAAGAGAGACACGAAAAATGCCCACAAGAACGTCAATATGGAGTAGAATAAAATCATTTTGAATCTTTTCGCAAGTTATACGAAAAACTAGAATCTTGAGACTAAACCAAAATGAATTTTTGAGAGATTTAAACTAATTGGTTGGTCTTTAGCATTTCCTAAAGCATAAATAAATTGAAAAATACCCGCCTTAGTACTAAAGCTAATGCCTGTACCAAACCCAATTGGCCAATCTGTATAATTATTACTTATTGAATTGTCCAGATATCCTTGATTAACAAAAAGCAATACATAGGACGCTTCATCTGTGAAATATCTGTATTCAAGTGTATAAACGGCATAGTTTGACGCATAATAATTATTTTCATTAAACCCTCTTAATGTATTCAATCCTCCAATCCTATACAAGTCACTCAAAACCAGATTTTGGCTCTGCACCATTCCTCCCTGAAGATGTTGAAGCAATGTTGCTTTTTTACCTATCTGTAGAAATTTTTGAATATCAATATTGAAATTCCATTGCATTGCACTCAATGGTATTGAGGCCTCCGTAGCTGCAGGTGTATAATTCAATATTTTTTTGTTTCCTATAGATCCATTAATATCAACATCCCAGCCCCTCATAGGATAAAATATATCATCAAGATTATTATAGGTGTATCCAACCCCATAATTTAAATATTTAAAATCTCTGTTTACTCCTGCCGTATCGGCCTTTTGTGTAGTACCCAATGCGGCATTCGATTTGAGGCCTGTAAAAAATCTAAATTTAGATGCTGCATTTATTGACAAGAGCAAAGCCGCCTTTCTATCTAAAATTAAAAAAGATGTATCCTGTTTAAGCAGATTGAAATTGAGTTGCAGATCAACATTTGAACGAAACAATCTGGGATGCAGGTAGGATGTGTTTAACAGCTGTGATTGCACATCATACCGTTTCCATTGCACATATAATTCTTTTCCGCTTTGTAAAAGATTTTTTAAATCCATATTGAACTCTCCGGTTATAAGCAATTTCCCATTTGCTTTAGCATTTGGCTGAAAACCCACATAGCCATCAAGTTGATTGCTTTTTCTGATATCAATATATAATACTGGTTGAGCTTTTCCTTTTGAAAAAAATATTTCAGGTGGACGTGTAACTTTAAAATACTGTACCTGCTTTAACTGACGCTCCAGATTCTGTGCTTTTTGCTGATTGTATAACGCTCCAGGAATAAGGCCAAGATAACTTTCTAAATACTTTCTTTTCACTTTTGCAGTGCCAACAATTCCCAACGTATCAAACCGTATTAACGGGCCAGGCTGATAATTTAACGTTGCTTTAAAATGTGATTGTTGAATTTCTATTGAATCTAAGCCAATACGTGCAAACGGGTATCCATTATTTTCAGAGTATTTAATAACTCTGTTTTCCAGCGATGCAAGTTCTCTATAGCTAAACCTTGTATGCGAATAAAATTTTTGTTTATAACCAGACTTATACAAATATTCGTCCGGCACATTTCCACTTTGTAATAAACTCCAATGATGCTTCGGCCCAATGTGAATATATGCTTCAACGCTGCCTTTTTTTTGTATAAGAGAATCTGTGGCTGCTTCAAGATATGACAGTTCGTGTAAGTTTAATACATATTGATGCACCTCCCGCAACGCATTTAAAGAGTCTTTGAAATTGTGTTCATAATCTAATGCCTTCATTCCTTCAGGACTGTCGTGATCATGAATAGTGAGAACCCAACTTTGGCCTAATCCTTTAAAAAATGGGCAAAGAAGAATCAGAAATATGATAAATAGTCTGTGCAAATGGAGTATTTTTACGAAAGATACTAAACTAACCGATTATTATATACTAACGATGTCAGGCATCTATATCCATATACCTTATTGTCACAAAGCCTGTAATTATTGTAATTTTCATTTTTCGACTTCATTGAAAGATATAGACAAAATGGTTGATTCTATTTGCCTTGAACTACAGATGAAGCAAGATTATCTTGATAAAAAACCTATCGAAACAATTTATTTTGGAGGAGGAACTCCTTCTATTCTCCAGCCTGTTCAATTGGATAAAATCTTTAAGGCGATCTATCATAATTACCAAATCTTAGATACTACCGAAATAACACTTGAAGCAAATCCCGAAGATATATCCCATGAAATGCTGGTTGTGTGGAAAAATACAGGTGTAAATCGATTAAGTATTGGTATTCAAAGTTTTCAAAATAACTACCTGAATTGGATGAACAGAAATCATTCAACAGAAGACGCTATTAAATCCGTTAACCTTGCTCAGGAAAATGGCTTTGAAAATATATCTATTGATTTAATTTACGGATTGCCGGGCTTAACAGAAGATGCATGGCGGCAAGAAATAAGAAACGCGATTCAATTAAATGTGCCGCATATTTCTTCATATTGTTTAACAATTGAAGAAAAAACTACCTTTGGGCATTTACTTAAAAAAGGGCATCTTCCTGATATTCCTGAAGAATTATCAGAAAGCCATTTGCTGATACTTATGGAAGAAATGGAACGTACAGGGTTTGAACAATATGAAATATCGAATTTTTGTAAACCTTCATTTGAATCAAAACATAATAGCAGTTACTGGAAACAGGCCTCTTATATTGGCATTGGCCCGGGAGCTCATTCTTATAATCAAATAAGCAGGCAATCCAATATAAGCAATAATATGCTATATATAAAGCAGATACAAAATTTCAAATTACCTGTTTCGATAGAGATTCTTAGTAACGAAGATCATTATAATGAATATATATTAACTCGCTTACGTACTAAATGGGGTATTAAATCAGGTGAAATTGCTGTTTTGGCGCCTGTTCAATATAACAAAATCAAAGATTCATTGAATACTTTTGTTCAAAATGGCTTTTTGTTTAAAATTGATGATCTGTATCTCTTAACTCAAAAGGGTAAGTTACTGGCAGATGAGATAACTTTACAGTTAATGCTCTAAATAAATATGTTTGAAAACTCACTCATTTTTTTAACTTTGCACAATACTGCTTATCAACTTTTATGTTATCGGAAGAGAAAAAAATATTGCTGCTGTTACACTTAATCATTTTCAATTATCATGGGCTTGATGAAAGTGAAAGAGAATTATTAACAGGATTAGCCAATAAATATGATGCTGAAGAAGAGTTGAATTGGGCATATGCAATGCTGGGAAATGACTATTATAGTTCTCATGAAAAAATTCATCAGTGGTTTGAAAAAGAAATTAGCGGCATTGACTCACAAAAAAAACTTTCTTATTTAAATACTGTTTGGGAAGCATCTGTAAAAAAAGGTTTCATTAGTGAAATGGAGGCTACAGCTATGTTAAAAATTGCGCATAACTGGGGTATTCAAAAAGATTTATTAACTCTAATTCGTAAGAAGTAATTCATGCGGAGGTTGCTATTTTTTATTCTTCTAGGCGTTTGCCAAGCATCCTTTAACACTTTTTCTCAACAAACATTCAATCGTTATGATTCGCTTCGAGGCTCGTTAAATCCTCAGCGTACCTGTTTTGATGTCTATTATTATGATTTGTCTCTTACAATAGATATTCCTGATAAATCCATTCAGGGCGTAAATGATATTTATTTCAAGACACTTTCAGCTACTTCATCTATTCAATTAGATTTATTCAGCAACTTAATTATTGATTCTGTTTGTTATAATAATACCAGACTATCTTACAGAAGAGATAGTAATGCATTCTTTGTTCAATTTCCTTCTTCATTAGCTATTCATAATACATATAAGATCAGTGTATATTATGAAGGTTCACCGATCATAGCTAAAAAAGCTCCGTGGGATGGAGGCTGGGTATTTACCCAGGATAGTTTAAAACGCCCCTGGGTAGGCGTTGCCTGTGAAGGCATTGGTGCAAGTTTATGGTGGCCAATGAAAGATCATTTAAGCGATGAGCCTGACAGCTTACGCATGCACTATACCGTGCCAGCATCCTTAATTGCTGTAGGTAACGGGCTGCTGGAATCAACAATAATACATACTCCCAACCAAGGGCCTCAGACTAAAACCTATAACTGGAAAGTAAGTTATCCAATCAACAGTTATAACGTAACCTGCAATATTGCGAACTACTCACATATAGAAGACACGCATGTGCAATTAAATGGTGACACTCTTGCCATTGATTATTATGTTTTGGATTATAACAAAACAAAAGCAATGGATCATTTCAAACAGGTACATCCTATGCTTACTTGTTATGAACAATATTTTGGTCCGTATCCGTTTTTTAAAGATGGTTTTGCAATGGTTGAAACTCCATACTGGGGCATGGAACATCAAGGTGCCATTGCTTACGGCAACGATTATACCAATAAGATTATTAACTTTGACTATATAATTATTCATGAGAGCGCACACGAATGGTGGGGGAACAATGTGAGCACCACTGATCACGCAGAGATGTGGATACACGAATCTTTTACAACGTACACTGAAAATTTATTGGTCGAATATCTTTATGGATATGATATGTCTATCCGTTATCTGAATTTAAATAAACCTTTAATTAAAAATGCGGAACCTATAATCGGGCCATTAAATGTAAATTATGATAATTGGCAAGGGTCTGATATGTACTACAAAGGAGCCTGGATATTACATACATTCAGAAATGTACTACATAACGATTCTCTTTGGTTCTCAATTTTAAAGGGATTGCAACAAGAATATGCGTTAAAAACAATTCACACAAAAGATATTATTGAATATATTAATAAAAAAGCAAATAAAGATTACACATGGTTTTTTGAGCAGTATTTATATCATGCTCAACCTCCTATATTAGATTTTTATGTAGAAAAAATAAAAAAAACATTTCGTATTTATTATAAATGGGAAAATACCCGTCCGGATTTTTTCATGCCAATACCAATAAATACAGGCGCTAACAATAGCTGTAATTTTATTACTCCAAGCCTTGATTATAAATTTATTGATATTAAAGAAAAAAAAATAAGCGCTGCTTTTTTCAATCAGAATTACAATTACTTTTTATTAAGAGATGCAAAAAAGTCTCAGACAAAATAATAGATGTTGAAGTGCATCATTATAACACACTTCAACATTTTCACTATTCTTCCTCTTCTATATTTTTCAATTTTGCTAATAAATCGTATGATCCATCAACAACGATTTGTAAATTTTTATAATCAGTATCCAAAGGGAATTCTATTGCCGTATAATTGTTTTCAGTAACACCTTTGTGTACTTCAATAGCTTTATAGTCATGTTCTCCTGATACGGCAGACTTTGCTTCAGCAAAAATAAAACTTTCATCATCTATCTCAACAATAGCTTTACTGGGTACTGCCAATACGCGATGTTCGCCAATCTCTACGTTCGCTTTCAAATACATGTTAGGAATTAGTGTAAGGTCTTTCTTGTCCATATGTGCATGTACCTGAACTGTCCTGTCGGGAGATATTTTATGATTAATTAAATATACATGAGCCAATCTTTCTGTGGTATCTCCGTTGACGATTTTAAATTTTATTTCCTGCCCGATTTTAATTTTTGTTATGTCTTTTTCAAATACCGTCAGCTCTACATGTAGATGTTCTGTATCTACAATTTCACAGATTACATTCTGAGGGCTAACATACGCTCCTACATTTACATTAACAGTTGTGATATAGCCATTAATAGGTGATGTTATATTTACAACACTTCTAATATTGTTTTGCGTTAACTCTTCAGCATGTATGCCTATCATCTTCAGTTTTTCACGTAATGCGCCATTAGCAACAAGAGCCGTATTGTATTCAGATGAAACCTGCTGAAAAACTTTAGCTGCAGAAACATTTTCTTTTACAAGTTCTTCCTGTCTCTTATATTCCTGCTCTAAATAATTAAGTCTGCTCCTGTTTTCCAGATAATCTCTTTGCAATGTTACAAACTCCGGATTTTGAATGCTTACAATAACCTCTCCTTTTTTAATATGCATACCCTGAAGTATATCTGTTGACTTAACAAAGCCACCTAACAATGCGGAAATAGTAACCAGATTTTGTGGCGGTACATCTAACACGCCATTTACTTCTAATGAAGTTCCTAATAATTTTGTTTCAATTTTAGTTGTCGTTAATTGAATAGATTTAAACTGACTTTCAGTAAGAGAAACACGAATATCTGTTATAGAATCTTTATCGCCTGCAAATTTATCCGTATTGGTATTCTTACAAGCATTTATTGCGGATAGCAAAATAATACTCGTTATGTATATATAGATCTTTTTCATTTCTCTTAATTAATTATTTCCGACTAAATATTCGATTGTAATAACTGATTGATTGTACAAACTAAGCGTATGCAAATAATTCAGTTGAATAGATAATGATCTGTTTAACCCTTGTGAAAGTTCCAGATAGCCGATATTGCCACTGCGATAATTTTTCCATGCACTTTCGGAAATAACTGTTGACGTTGGCAATGCGTTTGTTTTATAATACTGCACACTTGCCTGGTATTTCAGATATTGCTGATATGCTTGTGCATATTGCTGTTCAAGATTTTTTTCATACAATTGGCTATTTGCTTTATTAGCATTTACCATAGCTTCATTTGCTTTAATCCGATCTATTTGTGGTTTTGCCCAAAGAGGTATGGCAATACCGGCACTAATTCCCTGAAAGCGTGTAGAACCATTTGCAATACTGCCATCTTTATAATTGATTGTACTGTTAAGAGTCTGGTTAAAATATCCTAACGTAATATCTGGCAGCAATTTGTTTTTCTCTATTTGTACAGATGCATTTCCAAGAGCTATTTGTTGTTTCATATATGCCAGCGCCGGATTTTGTACAAGAGCACTAGAATCTTCTGGCAATGCCAGAAGATTGATTTCTTGTTGCGGAGAGCGTGTCGTTACTTCTTCGTCTGTATTTAAAAGTGCTTTTAACTTTTCCTGATGAATGCGAATATCATTTTCATTTTGCTCCATTAGCAAGCGTACCTGATACAATTCACTTTCTGCAGTAGCTTTCTCTAAGATATTACTTTCTCCTGTTTTATACCGCAATTCGGCTGCTTTATAAAAAGCGGCATAGATGCTATCTTGCGTTTGAAATAACGCACGCAAAGATTTTGTGTATTCTATCATATAATATGTTTGTTTCACCTGATATACCAGTTCGTTTTCTGAAACATTTTTATTCAGTTCAGCACTTTTTATAGCCTCTTTATAAAACTGAGACTGTGTATGCATTACTGTAGGAAAAGGCAATGTTTGACTAAGTGTTATGTTGTTGTCGTTATAAAATGAATTGTATTGGCCATACATAAGAATTGCTGATGTTTTTCCTAATTCGGTAGCAGTACCTTTCATTTTATTATGATATTCAATCGTATAATCAGCTACTTTAATAATTCCATTGTTTTGTTTGGCTATTGCAATAGCTTCATCCAGTGTAATTGCCTGAGATATATTCTGAGCCTGACAATTTTGTTTGCCGGCAACAAATACCCCAAGTGTGAAAAGAATTGCGACAATACCTTTCTTAACGTTGAATGTAAATCCATTCTCAACGAAAATGTATAATATAGGCAATACCAATAATGTCAGTAATGTTGCAGAAACCAGCCCTCCGATAACAACAGTAGCCAAAGGCTTTTGAACTTCGGCGCCTGCACCGTGCGACAGAGCCATAGGAAGAAATCCCATTGATGCTACCAATGCAGTCATCAATACAGGTCTTAATCTAACACTTGTTCCATTTAATACGATTTGATATACATCTGTCATACCTTCATTTTTTAAACGGTTAAACTCACCGATCAAAACAATTCCATTTAATACTGCAACTCCAAACAACGCAATAAAGCCAACACCTGCAGAAATACTGAACGGCATATCTCTGATTGTTAATGCTACAATTCCACCAATTGCTGATAATGGTATGGCTGTAAAGATTAATATACTCTGTTTAACGGAAGAGAATGTAAAATACAATAATATAAAGATTAGCAACAATGCTACGGGAACAGCTACAAGTAAGCGCTCCTTCGCTTCTAATAAATTTTTAAACTGTCCGCCATATGTAACGTGATAGCCAGTCTTAAAATGTACTTCCATATCTATTTTATTTTTTATTTCATTCACAATACTTTCTACATCCCTGCCTCTTGTATTAAATGCTACAATAATCCGTCGTTTGGTGTCATCCCGTTGAATCTGATTGGGGCCGTTCTTAAATTCTACTGTCGCTACTTGTCTCAATGGAATCTGGATGCCTTTATACGTTGCAACATACAGATCGCTTATATCATCAATATTCTTCCGGCTCAGGCTATCCAAACGAACAACCAGGTCATACCGGCGCTCACCTTCATAAATCATTCCTGCCTTCTCTCCGGCAAATGCCGTTCGTACAGCATTATTTATTTGTTCAATACTAAGATCGTAACGAGCCATTTGATCTCTGTTATATGTTACAATAATCTGCGGTAAGCCAGTTACTTCTTCTATATACAAATCCTTCACACCATGAATGGGCTCTATAATTGCCCCTATTTCGTTCGCATATTTGGTTAATTCATCAAGATCTTCTCCATATATTTTTAACGCAACATCTTGTCTGGCACCTGTCATTAGTTCATTAAATCGCATTTGTATCGGTTGCTGAAATCCAAAAGTTACACCCGGAATTTTTGATTCAAGAACTTCCTGCATTTTATTTGCAAGTTCTTCCCGGGAAGAGGCGGATGTCCAGTATTCTTTGCCTTTAAGTGTAATAATTAAATCACATGCTTCCACAGGCATAGGGTCTGTAGGAATTTCGCTTGTTCCGATTTTGCCGACAACATCAATCACTTCAGGAAATTCTTTCTTTAATATTTTACCTGCTTTTAAAGATGCTTCAATTGTTTTTTGCATTGAGCTTCCTGTAAGTACACGTGTCTCAACTGCGAAATCACCTTCATCCAGCGTAGGAATAAATTCACCTCCCATACGAATAAAAAGTACAATGCTTGCGGCAAACAATATCACTGTAATAAGCAAGGTTCGTTCTTTCCTGTTTAAAATTTCATGAATAACTGCTGAGTATATTGACTGGAAAAATTCCATGATCTTGTCAGATATATTGCTCCCGTGATCCATTTTTTTACTTAGAAATAACGCTGACATCATGGGTACATACGTAAGTGATAAAATGAATGCTCCGATAATTGCAAACGAAACTGTTTGTGCCATTGGCTTGAACATTTTACCTTCAATGCCTACCAATGCGAGTATCGGCAGGTAAACAATCAGAATGATAATTTCTCCGAATGCCGCACTGCTTCTGATCTTGGATGCTGCACTATATACTTCTGCGTCCATATCCTGCTGAGTCAAGCGATGTGTATATTTCTTCGCAACAATGTGGTGCAGTGTTGCTTCAACAATGATTACTGCTCCATCAACAATTAATCCGAAGTCTACAGCTCCCAAAGACATTAAGTTGCCCGACACTCCGAAGAAATTCATCATTGAAATGGCAAACAACATGCACAAAGGAATCATTGTAGCTACAATTAATCCTGCGCGTATGTTGCCGAGTAATAAAACCAATACAAATATTACGATTAATGCGCCCTCAATTAAATTTTTAGAAACGGTATGAATGGCTTGATTTACCAGTGTTGTACGATCGAGGTATGCTTCAATAACAACACCTTGAGGAAGTGTTTTTTCAATCAATGCAATCTTCTCTTTTACATTCCGGATTACTTCATTCGAATTTTCACCTTTCAGCATCAATACTACTGCACCTACTACCTCTCCCTGGCTTCCCCGTGTCATAGCCCCATAACGAATTGCACTTCCGTATTGAACAGTGGCAAGATCTTTAATTAAGACAGGCATACCTGTAGATGTATTTTTGACTACGATTTCTTCAATATCTGTCAAGGAAGTTGCGAGCCCTTCTGTTCTGATGAACCAGGCACTCGGATTTTTATCTATATAAGCGCCTCCTGTATTTTGATTATTTGCTTCCAGTGCATTAAAAATCTCTGCAATCGTTGTATTCATGCTCCGGAGTTTGTCCGGGTTAATTGCAACTTCATATTGTTTTAATTGTCCGCCAAAACTGCTTACATCTGCTACACCTTTTGTACCAAGCAATTGTCTGCGAATTACCCAGTCTTGTATAGAACGTAACTCCATTGCAGAGTATTTTTTTTCATATCCTTTTTCCGGGCGGATAATATATTGATAAATTTCACCTAAACCCGATGATACAGGCCCGAGCTCAGGTATTCCAACACCTGCTGGGATTTCCGTTTCAGCTGTTTTTAACCGTTCGCTTACCTGTTGTCTTGCCCAATAAATATCTGTTTTATCATTAAAAACAATTGTGACAACGGATAATCCAAAGCGCGATATAGAACGCACCTCTTCTATATCCGGTATCGTAGCAACATTTAGTTCAATAGGAAATGTAATAAGTCGCTCTACTTCCTGAGCAGCGAGTGCAGGGCTTTGTGTTATTATCTGCACCTGATTATTGGTAATATCCGGCACAGCATCAATCGGTAATTGATTGGCCGACCAAATTCCCCAACAAATCATTGCAACAGTCATTACTCCAATAACAAGCTTGTTGTTAATAGAGAATAGAATAATTCTGTCTAACATAGAATTACCAGTTAAAAGATTTTATAATAAATGAGATCATAGCACAACAGACAATTGTACTATTAAGCAATAAGAATTAAGACAACTTAGGGGGTTGCCAGATATCAATTAAAGGTGTTTTAAAAATCTGCTCGTGATAGATTCCATAATTGCAATCTTCATTTACAGAAAAGCCTGAAAAATCTGCTGATACCAAAACATTTGCTATAGGTATATAACATGCATTGAACGATTGAGTATTATGATTTTTTACTGGTAATTCTTGGTCTTCGTATTTATCGTGCTGCAAATGTTCCTGATCGAAATAGTGCATAGCTAAAAATTCTAATATGCTAATATCCTGGTCATGTTCTTGAATGTGATGAAAAAAATGCGAAACCAAGTTTCCCATACGCATCATACCGGCAAACTCGCTATTAGAGAGCAGAGATGAAATCAGTAAGTGTAGGGCTATTAAAACGGTTATAAAGCGCATGCATAAATGTAAATAATAGGAAATAGATTTACAATCCATTCAGTATTATTTATTTATAAAAAATATCTTATGTTAATGTTGTATGGAAGGAAAGTTGTGGTTTAAATCAGGAAGGAGAATCTGTTTGCTTTATTTTTTTCCTGTTTTTTGCATTTACTAAACCTAAACTGATTTTGTGAAACCTTGATGCAAAGTAACCAGAATTCTGATCATCAGACGTTGCTAAAGGCTTTAAAGCCTCTTCTTTAATAAGAGTATTTGTAGCTAATAGAAATCTATATTCTATATCCGCTTCAGAAAAAAGCATGAAGTGAGCTAACATAGGCTTAGTTTACGGTTGTAGGTATATATACTCTTAAATGCGTCATATCGTTTTACTAACGTAAGATTTATCATCATTTTTATCTAAAATATTAAAACTTTTTGTTCACGAATACGTTGCAATGCTAATTTTTCAGTTCTTCGGCCAGAAACTTAGCAGTATGACTCTTTTTGTTATGTATGATTTCTTCCGGAGTTCCACTGCATAAAATCATTCCGCCCTTTTCGCCACCTTCCGGGCCTAAATCAATTACGTGGTCAGACACTTTAATAACATCCAGATTGTGTTCAATAATTAAAACAGTATTTCCTTTGTCTACCAGTTTATTCAAAACATACAACAGATGTTGAATATCCTGAAAATGCAAACCTGTAGTTGGTTCGTCCAGAATATATAAGGTATTGCCTGTGTCTCTCTTTGATAATTCTGTTGCCAGTTTCACACGTTGCGCTTCGCCGCCACTCAGAGTCGGAGCGTGTTGGCCCAGTGTTATATAGCCAAGACCAACATCTTGCAGGGTTTCAATCTTGCGTAATATACGTGGCTGGTTATCAAAAAATTCCACCGCCTGATCTACTGTCATGTTTAATACATCGGCAATAGATTTTCCTTTAAACCGAACTTCCAGTGTTTCTCTGTTATATCGGTTTCCTTTACATGTTTCACATGGTACATATACATCCGGCAGAAAATCCATTTCAATCAATTTCATTCCGGCACCTTCGCATGTTTCGCAACGCCCGCCTTTAACATTAAATGAAAAACGCCCTGCTTTATACCCTCTGATCTTTGCTTCAGGTAATAAGGTATATAAATTCCGTATTTCTCCAAATACTTCCGTATATGTAGCAGGATTTGAACGTGGTGTTCTGCCTATAGGAGACTGATCTACCTCAATAACTTTATCAATATATTCAAGACCTTCAACAGATGAATATGGTAAAGCATCTCTTCTCGAATTAAAGAAATGTTTGTTCAGAATCGGAAATAGTGTATCATGAATCAAGGTTGATTTCCCGCTCCCGGAAACTCCGGTAATTGAAATCATTTTTCCCAATGGTAATGTAAGCGTAACATTCTTCAGATTATTGCCTGAAGCATTTTTTAATGTAAGTGTTTTACCGTTTCCTTCTCTTCTTTTTTCAGGAACTGCAATGGTTGCCTTACCTGATAAATAATCAGAAGTAACGCCGGGGAGTTTTAAGAATTCTTCCGGTGTCCCCTGAGCAACTACATTTCCTCCGTGTCTTCCTGCACCCGGGCCTATATCAACGATATAATCTGAATGCAGCATCATATCTTTATCATGTTCTACAACTAAAACTGTGTTGCCTATATCACGAAGATTTTTTAATGCATCTATCAATTTTACATTATCCCGTTGATGCAATCCGATACTTGGTTCATCCAGAATATACAAAACACCTACCAACTGCGTACCTATTTGTGTAGCAAGACGGATGCGTTGTGCCTCTCCTCCCGAAAGTGTGCGTAGTGTTCTGTCCAGGGTTAAATAATCCAAGCCTACATCAAGCAAAAAACCTAATCGCTTCCGTATTTCTTTTAGAATTTCAGCTGCAATCTGAAGCTGTCTTTTATCTAATCGTTTTTCAAGATCTTTCATCCATACTGTTAATACAGAAATGTTCATAGATGAAAGTTCAAAAATGTTTTTATTGTCGATTTTAAAATGCAGCGATTCTTTCTTTAAACGTGCGCCGTTACACTCCGGACAAGTAGTTATCGTTACATAGTCGTTCAACCACTTCTGTGTTTTTTCAGAGCCTTCTTCCTGCTGTGATTTTAAAAAATTGAGTACGCCGTCAAACTTAAAGGCATTTTCATTTCCTGCCTCATCAGCATCTGTTCCGTAAAGAATTATTTGCAATGCTTCTGCGGGAATTGATTTTACTGGTGTGGTTAAGCTTACTTTATATTTTTTTAAGATTGTTTCTATTTGCCTGAAAATCCAGATATCTCTGTATTCACCTAATGGTAATATTGCACCCCGGCTCACACTTAAAGACTTGTCAGGTATAATTGTTTCTTCTGTAATCTCCTCGATTACTCCTAAACCTTTACAACATGGGCAAGATCCGTAAGGTGAATTGAATGAAAATATATTTGGTGCAGGTTCATCGTATGCAATGCCTGATTCCGGGTCCATTAGAAATTTAGAAAAAAATTGTGCCTCGCCATCTTTGTCTTTTATATGCGGCACAATCATCATAATCCCTTTACCCTGATTAAGGGATGCTTTTACAGATTGCGTAACTCTGTATCTATCGCCCGGATCAACCTGTATACGATCAATTACAATTTCAATGTCGTGTATTTTATACCGGTCAACCTGAAGCTTTGCTGTGATCTCTACAATCTCCCCGTCAATACGCACTTTGGTATAACCCATTTTGCGTATCTGTTGAAACAGCTCTCTGTAATGTCCTTTACGGCCTTTAATAACAGGTGCAAGTAATGTAATTTTTTTATTTTCGAAATGCTGGAAAATGTAATCGATAATTTGATCTTCTGACTGGCGAACCATCTTCTTTCCTGTAACATACGAGAATGCTTCTCCAGCCCGTGCGTATAGCAGCCGCAAAAAATCATATATTTCAGTAACAGTGCCTACCGTTGAACGCGGATTTTTTGATGTCGTTTTTTGTTCAATTGAAATAACCGGACTTAATCCATTTATTTTATCTACATCCGGGCGCTCCATGTTACCAATAAAAGAACGGGCATACGCAGAAAAGCTTTCCATGTACCTTCGTTGTCCTTCCGCATATATAGTATCAAATGCAAGTGATGATTTTCCGCTACCGCTGATTCCGGTGATAACAACAAGCTTATTGCGGGGGATTACTAAATCTATATTTTTCAGATTGTGTTCGCGGGCACCAAATACTTCTATCGTTTCATGGCCGGAAGCATCGATCGTTGAAGAAGTCTCTGTCGTATTCGTTTTCAATTGCTTGAGAGTGGTCTATTTATAACATCTAAATTGCACAGACCTTTTATCAAAAGCAATAAACTTAGGGAATAGAAGACGATTTATTTTTATTTAACAGGTGCTATAGTATCTTTTTTTGTAGCCGTTTTTGGATAAGGCAGTTCAATCGTATATGTGTCTCCGGGCTCTTTAATTGTTAGTGTAGTAGAAATCAACCATGGATTATATAGCTGAAGAACATATAGCACTGTGCCGTTTTTTTTGGCAAAAGCATCTAAATCATCAATGTCAGTTGTAATCTTAATTGTTCTTACAGATTCACGTTGCCAACGGTACAATTTTACGCCATATTTTGATGGGTGCTCAACCAGGTCTTTTGCAGCCAGAATTTTATATAAGTATTTAGATGTTTCGGCATTTAAATTCAGATCGTAATAATCTATTTTGTTTTGTTTGGCAAAAGCTTTCTGAATACCCGTCATTCCTCTATTATAGGCCGCTGCAGTAATTGTCCAGCTGCCGAATAATTTGTGTGCCTGCTTAAAGAACCGGCAAGCGGCATAAGTTGATTTTATGGGATCCAAGCGCTGATCAACTTCGTCATTTACTTCTAATCCAAATTCTCTTGCAGTTGTTTCTTTTAATTGCCAGAAACCTACCGCTTCTTTAGATGATATTACATTTTTGAAATTACTTTCTACCATAGCTACATATTTGAAGTCAGAAGGAATGCCATTTTGAACCAGAATCTTCTCAACAACAGATAGCCAGATCATGGCATTTTTTAACATCAAAGTTGTGCTTTTGTTGTTTTGGGTATTAATTTTTAGCTCATTATAAAATATTTCATATGCCTCTTCATTTTTAAAATGTACAATTTCATCTGCGAAAATGTTGTTAAGCGGAATTTTTTCGTTGAAAATCTGATGGCGATATTCTCTATGTAATAAAAAGTACCTGTCTTTTTGTATTGTTGTAAATAATACAAAAAGAATAAGAAGTGTAGCAGTTGAAAAAAATATGATTCGTACTCGTTTTTTCACTTAGTCAGGTTTGGCCTATAACTAAAGATACGAATGAAATAGGTTTCAGTTGCGCATTTCGTTATTTAATACATTTCAATTATTGAATAAGTAAATCGCTCAATGCTTCTTTAAGGCGTGGATATTTGAATGCAAACCCTTGCTTTTGAATTCGTAAGGCCGACACTGCAATTCCCTCAATAACAGATGCCGCCTTTTCTTTTCCCAGAACAATATTCATAGCAAACGCGGGTACATTAGGTAATACTAATGGTTTGTGTAAAATTATTGCTGCTGTTTTTGTAAATTCTTCATTTGAAACCGGATAAGGAGCCGCACCATTATATGCTCCGTGCATAGATTCATCTTCTGCAGCTTTCGCAAATATTCCACACAAATCTTTTATATGAATCCATGAAATAATCTGCTTGCCTGTTCCAAGTGGTGAGCCAATTCCGTATTTAATCGGGGTAATCATTGCCGGTAACGCACCGGCATGCTTTGCCAGTACAATCCCGGTTCGTATTTTAACAGTACGAACACTCCGCTGTTCAAAAAGTGCAGTAGCATCTTCCCAGTCTTTTGTGACTTCTGCTAAAAAATCATTGCCTGCAGGAGTGTTTTCTTCAAGCATTCTATCATTCATAGAATTCCCGTATATACCAATAGCAGATCCGCTGACAAATGCTTGAAGGCCTGCAATACCTACTGTTTTTTCGGCAAGTAATTTTGTTGTCTTTATCCGGCTGTCATAAATTTCTTTTTTATAGGTTTCAGACCACCTTTTATCAAAAACACCGGCTCCGGCTAAATGAACAATATGTGTAACACCACTAAAAGCAGCAGGGTCTATAAAATTGTTTTTATAATCCCACGCATAACATGTAACGTTATTTTTGATACCTGCCGTTCTGCTCAGCCAGACTACTTCATGGCCCCGGCTTTTTAATTGTTTAGTCAATTCTGAACCGACTAACCCTGATCCTCCTGTTATAAGTACTTTCATAATAGAATATAACATTTGTTTTTCTATTTTTAATAGATTTAATTGCATTAATCCACTTTACGTACTGTAACAAAAATGCGTAAATGAGAGTTAAAGTAGTTTGATTTAAAATTATGTATTATGAAATATAGTATCGCGCTATTTTTTTCTCTGAATATCCTGTATTCAGTATTTGCCCAGTCCAAAAAAGAAATTGAAGTTACATCCGGTCATGCGGAAGTTCAGCAGGTTGACCGTCAGGGTATGCAGGTTTCTATTGAGCTGGATGATAAATTTGTAACAAAAAACTGGGTACAGAAATTAAAAGAATACGGGAAAGTTGAATCCGAAAAGGGAGGCTATGTTATTCATGGTGCATCAATTCCAGATATTTCATCTGCATGCACTATTTATTCCACTGTAATTTCGGGCAAAAGTGGTACAAAGGTTTTCTGGGCTATTGATTTGGGAGGAAGTTACATAACAGAGGGGCATAGTCATTATGGCAGCGCAAAAAAGAAACTTAAAGATTTTGCTACAAGTGCCTATGTTGCGGATATTAATGTTCAGATAGCTGCGGCTGAAGATGCACTTAAATCCAGTGTCAGAGATCAGGAAAAACTTGTTAAACAAGGAGAAAATTTAAAGAACGATACCCAGAAAAATATCAAAGATAAGGCTGATTTGGAAAAGAAACTTGTTGAAAATGCGAGCAATTTAAAATCTCTTGAATCGCAGGAGTTACAAGTTGAAAGTAAATTAAAAGACACAAAAGCAACGCAAAATACCGATGAGCAGCAAAAGCTTTTGAAAGAAAATATGTCTATCACAAATAATATTGAAAAGAATAAAGAACAGAAAATTTCTCTGGAAAATAAACTGAAAGAGAATGACAATGAACGTATAAAACTTGAGGCTGATACAAAAACTAATGCATCAAATCAGGCGGCGGCTAAAGATGAAGTTGCCAAGATGACGAAAGCAGTTGAAGTTGTAAAGGATAAGTTGAAGGCATATCAATAGTATGCATTTCTGCATAATAAAAAAAGGCTGATTATGTGATCAGCCTTTTTTTATTATGCTTTAGTAATGTTCACCTTTCTTAATATTGTTTCAATTATTTGTCTTGTAGAAACACCTTCTGCTTCGGCTTCATAATTTAAAATGATTCTGTGATTTAATATATCGTAAGCAACTTCTTTAATATCTTCTGGTAACACATAATCTCTGTTGTTAAAAAATGCCATTGCTTTTGCAACTCTGTTCAAATTAATAGCAGCACGTGTTGATGCACCATATAATATATAAGAAGCTTCCGCATCCAAACCATAATCTTTAGGAAAGCGCGTGGCAAAAATCAATTCAACAATATATTTTTCTAATGATTCAGATATTGTTACTCTATTAATCTCATTTCTGATTTCCAACACATCTTCTTTTGAAACAATCTTTTTTACCTGATAATCGAAATTCATATTTGACACTCTACGCATTACTTCCAGCTCTGCGTCTTTATCTAAATAAGTAAGATGTATTTTCATCATGAAGCGATCTACCTGCGCTTCAGGCAATGGATATGTTCCTTCCTGTTCTACCGGGTTTTGTGTTGCAAGCACTAAGAAAGGACTATCTAACGGATATGTTGTATCTCCAATAGTTACTTGCTTTTCCTGCATACATTCTAACAAAGCAGATTGTACTTTTGCAGGAGAACGGTTTACCTCATCTGCCAAAATAAAATTTGAGAATACAGGCCCTTTCTTTACTTCAAAATTTCCTTTGTGTTGATTGTAAATCATCGTTCCGATTAGATCGGAAGGTAACAAGTCAGGTGTAAATTGAATTCTGTGAAAATCAAGATCCATAGTCTTTGCAAGTGTATTTACACTTAAGGTTTTGGCCAAACCTGGTACGCCTTCCAGTAAAATATGCCCCCCCGTGCAAATTCCGACCAATAATCTGTTGATCATATATTTCTGCCCAACGACTACTTTGCCGACTTCTTCAATCACTTCTTTTATCTTATTTCTATAGTAGATTGATTTTTCTTCTGCTGAATTAAATTCCATATTTTATTCTGTATAGTTACCATTTTTTAAATACAAAAAATACGGCCAAAACAATGCATATCATGGCCGCTATATAATTCCATTGAAAACGATCCGTTTTGAAAACAACTACAGCAAAAATTGTAAAAACAGTAAGTGAAATTACTTCCTGTATGATTTTTAATTGAAACAAATTATATGGGCCGCCATTTTCTTCAAAACCTATTCTATTCGCTGGTACCTGAAATAAGTATTCAAAAAAAGCAATGCCCCAGCTTACTAATACAACACCTATGATTCCCCATTTAGCTAAAAAGCCATTATTCCCTGATTGTTTAAGGTGGCCATACCATGCATAGGTCATGAAACTATTTGAAATGATAAGTAAGATAATTGTCCAGAGTGCTTTCATGTATATATTGATCACCTTAAAAATACAGCATTTATTTGAATAAGAAGACAAAATACCATGGCATGAAATGAAATAGTATGTAATTATGGCCTTAATTTTTTTTCTAAGCGATATGCCTTTTCAAAAATAACTTTAAACCAAAAAGTGTACATATCCGGGTTGATAAGAATATCTTTTTTAAGGTTTTCATATGAAATGTATTTCCATTCAGAAGCTTCTGTAAGATTAAGTGTAGGTTGTTGATCTGTAAAGCCGACAAGCACGTGATCTAACTCTTGCTCGGTTAAGCCGTTTTCGAAATCTACTTTATATATGAAATGATAAAGCTCCTGGAGATCGCATAATAATCCCATTTCTTCTTTTAATCTTCGCGCACCAGCTTCAAGAATTGTTTCATTGGGCGCAGGATGACTGCAACATGTATTTGACCATAATCCTGCGGAATGGTATTTAGAGGCCGCTCTTCGTTGTAATAAAAAATCATTGGAAGAATTGAAAACCAATACAGAGAATGCGCGATGTAAGAGCCCTTTTTGATGTGCTTCTAATTTACCCATCAAGCCTGTTTCTTTGTCCTTTGTGTCTACTAATACTACAAAATCATTCATTATTTTCTATTCCTTATTTGCTGTTGCAAATGTAAATACGGTATCAATAAATATACTATAAATATTTAATTGGTTTGGATTGGCATTTTGAAAAAATTGGTTGTAGAATAAGAATTAACTGTTAGTAGTTGAATTTACTACTTATGCTGTAAAATTTTAGTGATAGGAAAAATAAAAAGCCCCTATACCTTTACATGTACAGGGGCTTATAATAAGTTGGCAGCGACCTACTCTCCCACATTTGACTGCAGTACCATTGGCGCAGTTGGGCTTAACTTCTCTGTTCGA
>FTDL01000112.1_pt1 | contig 21591 bp, 14 predicted proteins | sample 1639951 | NCBI WGS metagenome assembly FTDL01 (sample SAMEA3914869, study PRJEB12502) | metagenome | biome: forest; material: soil | place: USA | collected 2012-03-12 | depth 0.1 m
ATAAATAACGTGCTTCTTTTTACGAGCCAATAAATTAAAACCAGCAAAAGTATAATAAGACCAACCGGAATAAATAAACTTATAAAGCTGCTGTACCAGAACGCCCGCGGCGAAATGTCGGGCATAAAAAACAGCACTAAAGACATTATTGTCAATACAATAGCTCCTTTATATGTTTTATGGTTTGTCATTATTACTTATTGGGGAGCAAATATAACTATTGAAACTGTGTAATTGCTGTGTGTATCAAAAATATATGAGCAATTAATTCCGGGCGACCTTAAAAGAGATTATTTAAATTATAAATTAAATCCGGAAGATTTTTGGTAATACTTTTGAGTTGAAGCATCCTGCTTTATACCAATTAAGGTGTTTTCAGGCAATATTTTTTGTGGATTGTTGGAAACCACGTACAAAATGCGTAATATTGCATTGTAGAATGAATTGAATACTGAAAAGAGGGGACTGTGTCCCCTCTTTTGTTTCTGTATCAAATCAATATGACAAAGCAGGAAATAGAAATAAAAGCATACGTCACAAATTTATTAGCAGAAAGAGAAAATCTTTTTCTTGTTGAAATAGTATTTGGCGGAACTGCTTCCAGAAGAAAAATAGTTGTTATTCTTGATAAAGATTCTGGTATTACAATTGACGAGTGCGGCGAATTCAGCAGAGCATTGGGCAATTTAATTGAAGAACACAATCTGTTTGGAGATGCGGCGTATGTGCTTGAAGTTTCTTCACCAGGAATGGACAGGCCACTAACGGTAACCAGACAATACAAAAGAAGAATAGGTAATAAACTTAATTTTCTTCTGAATGACGGAACAACCTTTGAAGCGTTGCTTCAAAATGTTTCTGAAGAAGATGTTACAGTTGTACCTGTTGCCCCGAAAACAAAAAAGAATAAAAAAGAAGCGATAGCCGAAGAGGCTGAACAGCCAAGGAAACTTCGTTTCGAGGAAATAAAAAAGTGTAACCTAATTGTATCGTTTAAATAAAATGGATACTTCAACTTTAATTGAATCGTTTGCAGAGTTTGCAAAATTCAAGAGCATAGACCGCCCTACCATGATGAAAATTGTGGAAGATGTGTTTCGCACCATGATCCGTAAGAAATACGGAACAGATGATAATTTCAACGTTATTATTAACGTCGATAAAGGTGACCTTGAAATTTGGTGGATGAGAGAAATTGTTTCGGATGATTTTGCTGAAGACAGTTTTGATTATGATCCAAATAAACACATCTCTTTAACTGACGCACATTTAATTGAAAAAGATTTCGAAGAAGGTGAAGAAGTTGCTACTGAAGTTAAGTTAGAAGACTTCGGAAGAAGAATGGTTCAGACTGCGCGTCAAACATTGATTCAAAAAGTAAAAGATCTTGAAAAAGATAACCTTTTCCAAAAATATAAAGAGCTTGTTGGCGAAATCATCAATGGTGAAGTTTATCAGGTTTTAAGCAAAGAAATTTTGTTGATTGATGCGGATGGCAATGAACTGGCTTTGCCTAAATATGAGCAGATTCCTAAAGACCGTTTCCGTAAAGGTGATAACGTACGTGCTATTGTACACCGCGTTGAAATGCACAACGGAAATCCGAAAATTATTCTTTCAAGAACATCGCCTAAATTCCTGGAGCGTTTGTTTGAGCTTGAAGTTCCGGAAGTTTACGATGGCTTAATTTCAATCCGTAACATTGTACGCGAGCCAGGTGAGCGTGCTAAAGTTGCTGTTGAATCATACGATGACCGCATTGATCCGGTAGGTGCTTGTGTCGGTATGAAAGGCTCCCGTATTCACAGTATTGTTCGTGAACTGGAGAATGAAAATATTGACGTCATCAATTTTACAGACAACGTTGATTTATTTATCGCACGCGCATTAAGCCCTGCAAAAATCAGCAGTCTTAAAGTTGAAGCAGATAAAGGCCGTGCTTCTGTTTTCTTAAAACCAGACCAGGTATCACTTGCTATCGGTAAAGGCGGACAGAATATTAAACTTGCCAGCAAACTGGTTGGTTTGGAAATTGACGTATTCAGAGAATTAACAGGCAATGAAGACAACGAAGATGTTGATTTAACAGAATTTGTTGATGAAATTGAAGACTGGATATTAGAAGAATTAAAACGTATCGGTTTGGATACAGCGAAGAGTGTATTAGCTCTTAGCAAAGATGATCTTGTTCGTCGTACTGAATTAGAAGAAGAAACTGTTGAAGATGTACTTCATATTCTTAGACAAGAATTTGAATAGAAAATAATATTTGAACAAAAAAATTATAAATGGCTGAAGAAAAAATGATGCGGCTAAGCCAAGTGGCGAGGAAGTTGAATGTCGGAACATCGACAATCATCGATCACCTTTCTGCTAAGGGCTATGATATTGAGAACAACCCGAACGCCAAGATTACCATGGATATGTACGCAGTTCTGTCAAAGGAATATGAGTCATCTGCACAGGTAAAAAAAGAAGCGGAAAGCCTTACTATAGGCAAAAAGCACATGGGCGATGTTGTTATCGATGCCGATCAAATAAATGCTGCTCCTGAGCACGAAGAAGAGGATGAAATTCGCATCATTAATAGTAATCCTGTTGAAACCGTAGTTCAAGATACACCAGCAACACCTGTTGTTGAAGAAGCTCCGAAAGCAGAGCCTGCAGCGATCGCTCAGGAAGATGTTAAGAGTAATGTAACGCTTCAAGGGTTAAAAGTGCTTGGTAAAATTGATTTAGCAACAACAGATAAAGATTCTAAAAAATCTGCTAAGCCTGCTACTGCCAAGCCAGCTGAAAAGCCAAAACAGGAAAAACCAGCAGAGAAAGCTAAGCCTGAACAAGCAGCAGCTGCGAAGATTGAGCAACCTGCAAAACAAGAGAAGCCTAAAACAGAATCTTCTAAAGTAAAATCTGCAGAAGAGATTGTAAAAAAAGCTCCTGAAGCAGAAAAAATTGTCGCGCCGGTTGAAACTCCTGCACCTGTTGTTGATGAGCCTGTTGAAGTTGTTCAGGCACATGCCGATAAACTTCAGGGTTTAACTGTATTAGGAAAAATTCAATTGCCGGATAAAAAGAAAGAACCTACACGTGTAGCTTCTTCTGATGAAGTAGTTGATAAAAATAAAAACAAGCGTAAGCGTAAACGTCTGAATGACGGACCGAATAAACCAGCAGGACAAAATCCAAACGGACCGAGACCAGCAGGTAATCCGAATGGCCCCAGACCACAAGGACAAGGTGCTAATCCAAACGGGCCAAGACCGCAAGGCGGCAACCCGAACGGACCAAGACCGCAAGGCAGCAATCCAAATGGACCAAGACCAGCAGGTAATAATCCAAACGGACCAAGACCGGCAAACGGCCAAAAGCCTACACTTACGAAAGCAAGTGAAAAAGGTGAGGTTACCGGAAAACAAATTCAGGAAAAGATTAAGGCTACCATGGCCAAACTATCTGGTGGTGGTACAAAATCTGGTCCTGTAAACCGCGCTAAATACCGCAAAGACAAGCGTTCTGCAATGGCTGATGCCGAAGAAGAACGTTTAATGGCTGAGCAGGAAGACGCAAAATCATTAAAAGTTGCAGAATTTATTTCTGCAAGTGATTTGGCTTCTTTAATGGATGTAAGCATCAATGAAGTTATTTCGAAATGTATGGCGATGGGTATGTTCGTATCTATCAACCAGCGTTTGGATGCAGAAGCCATCACAATTATTGCAGATGAATTTGGATTCGATGTTAACTTCCAGACTACAGGTGAGGAAGATGATATAACAGACGAAGATCAGGATGATCCGGATAGTTTAATAGAACGTGCACCGATTGTAACAATCATGGGTCACGTCGATCACGGTAAAACATCTCTTCTTGATTATATCCGTAAATCAAAAGTTGTGGCAGGTGAAGCTGGTGGTATTACCCAGCACATCGGTGCATACAATGTAATGACGGATTCAGGCAAACCTATTACATTCTTAGATACTCCGGGTCACGAAGCCTTTACAGCGATGCGTGCCCGTGGTGCCAAAATTACAGATATCGTTATTATTGTTGTAGCAGCCGATGACTCGGTAATGCCGCAAACAAAAGAAGCTATAAATCACGCACGTGTAGCAGGTGTACCGATTATTATTGCAATCAATAAAATTGATAAACCAGCAGCCAATCCGGATAAGATTAAAGAAGAACTTTCAAAAGAAAATATTCTTGTGGAAGACTGGGGTGGTAAATATCAGTGTCAGGCTATTTCAGCAAAAGCAGGTACAGGTATCAGCGAATTGCTTGATAAAGTATTGCTTGAAGCAGAGATGCTTGAATTAAAAGCAAACCCTGACAAACGCGCTGTTGGTGCGGTTATTGAAGCCTCTCTTGATAAAGGTAGAGGATATGTAACCAATGTATTGGTTGAAGCTGGTACCTTACGTGTTGGTGATATCATTTTAGCTGGAGCACACTTCGGCCGTGTAAAAGCAATGGTTGACCATACAGGTAAGCGCTTAAAAGAAGCAGGCCCTGCAATGCCATTACAGGTATTAGGTCTGAATGGTGCGCCACAGGCAGGTGACAAGTTTCAGGTTATGGAAACAGAACGTGAAGCAAGAGAAATTTCTTCTAAACGTGAGCAGTTGCTACGTGAACAAAGTATCCGTACCAAGAAGCATATTACACTTGATGAAATCGGCCGTCGTTTGGCAATCGGTAACTTCAAAGAACTTAACATCATCGTTAAAGCCGATGTGGATGGTTCAGTGGAAGCCTTGTCCGATTCATTATTGAAATTATCTACAGAAGAAATTCAAATCCGTATCCTTCATAAAGGTGTGGGCCAGATTTCTGAATCTGATATCTTATTAGCATCTGCATCAGATGCCATTATTGTTGCCTTCCAGGTGCGCCCTTCTACAAGTGCACGTAAGCTGGCTGAGCAGGAGCAGATTGAAATACGTATGTACTCCATTATCTACGACGCTATCAATGAAGTTAAAGATGCGATGGAAGGTATGCTTGAACCGAAGATGGAAGAAGTTGTACTTGGTACAATTGATGTGCGTGAAGTGTTTAAGATTACGAAAGTCGGTACTGTTGCCGGTGCATACGTATCAGAAGGTATTGTAAAACGTAGCAACAGTGTTCGTTTGATTCGTGACGGTATTGTCATGTACACAGGTTCTATCGGTGCATTGAAGCGTTTCAAGGATGATGTGGCAGAAGTGAAAACAAGTTATGAATGCGGTATCAGCTTAAAAGGATACAATGACATTCAGATTGGTGATCAGATTGAAGCGTTTGAACAAAAAGAAGTTAAACGTACATTATAAACCACTCATTTAATAATTAATACTAAAAGAGGATAGTGCAAACTATCCTCTTTTTTTTGAAATTTAGTTCAGCGGTTAAGCTTCGCCCACCCACAACCCTCCAAGGGTTACATGTTGAAATATCCAATTGAGTTATAAAATAAACCGTTGGAGGGTTTATACTTCAAACGAAAATAGGCATCACCGAACTTTACATTAGATTATAAGAAACCCTTGAAGGGATTTCATGATGAATGTATTCAATCGACAAAAGCTACCTACATTAGAACATAAAATTTCAATTATTTTAACAAGCCGGAAAATATTAAAAATTATGCAGCGTGTTTTCTACCCGGTTCTGCATATCGCTCATTTTTGCAGATACTTTTTTACCCCATTTCGGAACATTTATTTTATAACCGATACGTAATATTAGTTTCCCGTTATTGTTAATGATATTGCTGTGGTCAGCCAAATGGTACTTCTCACTATCGAACAATACACTTATACCTGCCGTCCATCTCTTCGCATGAAATCCTGCACCCGCTTTTGCCAGTACTCTGTAAGATACAGAAATACGATCTTCGTGATGATCTTCAAAAGTCATGGATTTGTATTGTAAGCTAGGCCCGAAGGAAGGAATAATACCCAGATAAAAACGTTTTTTAATAATCCAGGTGAAACCATAACCAGGTAAAAGCCCAAGGCTATAAAAAGTACCACCTTTAAAAATAGCATTCTGATTCATTTGCGCTAAAACAAAACCAGGTATAGAATCGCTCATATTAAAAGCACTCAGAGAAAAAGAACCATTTAATATAAACGATGAAGCATTATTCTTTTGCATTTCACCGCCAATCATAGGTGCATTCATAGAATATTTTATCGGATTAAAAATACGCAGTGTGTTTATAGTAAGACGGTTCGTCTTCATATCAAAATAAGGCGTCTTATTTGGTGTATCGCTTAAATTAACATAGTTATTATAGTTACCCAGAAAGTATCCGGCATTTTGACTATACAATACATCTAATCCATACTTATGCGTATAGGCCAATGCCTGCAGATTAAAATTCCGGTATTTACCACTTTCGCCGTCATAATAATTTTTACCGATTTTAGGTGTTACAATTGCAATGTTTACAGCAAGCCATTTGTGACTGAAGCCTAAGCCGATATTGAGCGGAGCAATAGGAAAATAATAACTGTTAATGCCAGGATTTGTAAATAACAGTCCGTTTAAAAAACGGCTTGAAAAAAGAAAGATAGTCAGCTTAGTACGTGCACTTAAAACATAGTTTTCACGCTTCAGATAGATACTATCTTCTTTACGGTTTATTGTGCTGTCCTTTTCTTTTTGAGCATAACCGGAAAACGGTATTTGCAACAACAATAACACAAAGAAAGTAAATAAAAGTCGCTTCAATGTACTGGCTAAATCAAGGTCTTTGTACAAGATAGTTAAAACCAGCACAAAACCACTTACATAAAAATGAAGTTAATTGTCAGGATTAACAGCTATTCAAGAAGCTGAATATCCAGCAATTCCGTATTTGGAACAGATTCCGTTAAATAAATTAACAAGTGATCAGTAAATCATATAAAATACTGGCAGAGATAGGTTAAAAGACACCTGCAATAACGCTGAATATATTGCAGGTATACCAAACGCATTTATTCCCTATTTTACAGTCTTTTTTTGTATTTTTGCTACTCAGATTTTAATCGTCATGACAAAGAAAATTATATATACAGCACAGGCTCCTGAACCAATCGGTCCGTATAGTCAGGCTGTTTTAGCCGGAAATACTTTATATGTTTCCGGACAGGTTGCATTCGATCCGGCAACAGGCAATCTGGTTACTGATACTATTCAGAACGAAACACACCGTGTAATGAAAAACATCGAAGCTATCTTAACCGAAGCGGGCTATAGTTTTTCCAATATTGTCAAGTGTTCCATCTTTGTAAAAGATCTCAATAATTTTGGCGCAATTAACGAAGTTTATGGCACATATGTTGGTGAAAGTAAACCGGCACGTGAAACAGTTGAAGTGGCACGTTTGCCAAGAGATGTAAATGTTGAGATCAGCTGTATCGCAGTTAAATAGTTACTAGTTGCTAGGTACTAGCTTCCAGACGATAAAATAAAAATATGAGATTATAAATACAGTTTACGGTTTGTCATCTAGAAACTAGCACCTAGTAACTGGCAACTAAATCAAGAACTGGAAACTAAATCAAGCATGTCAGATAATAATAAACAGGTTCGTGTTCGTTTTGCTCCATCACCAACGGGGCCTTTACATATAGGCGGTGTACGCACTGCATTATACAATTATTTATTCGCCCGGAAAATGGGTGGTAAGATGTTGCTTCGTATAGAAGACACGGATCAGAACCGTTTTGTACCAAACGCTGAAGCATATATTAAAGAAGCATTGGCATGGGTTGGTATCGTGATTGATGAAGGCGCCGGCGTTGGCGGTCCGCATGCACCATACAAACAATCAGAACGCAAACCGATGTATCGTCAGTATGCGGAAAAACTGATCGCGGAAGGTAATGCGTATTATGCGTTTGATACGTCAGAAGAATTAGAAGCCATGAAGGAACGTTTAAAAGCAGCCAAAGTTGCTTCACCTTCTTACAATATGGTAACACGTATGCAAATGAACAATTCATTAACCTTGCCCGAAGACGAAGTAAAAAGACGTCTGGATGCCGGTGATGAATATGTGATTCGTTTGAAAGTTCCGCGCAAAGAAGAAATACGGTTGAATGATATGATCCGTGGTTGGGTAGTGGTACACTCATCAACCATTGATGATAAAGTATTATTGAAATCAGATGGTATGCCAACATACCATTTAGCAAATATTGTTGATGACCATCTGATGGAAATCACACATGTGATCCGCGGTGAAGAATGGTTACCTTCTGCTCCGCTGCACGTATTGTTATACCGGTTCTTAGGCTGGGAAGATACCATGCCTCAATTTGCACACTTACCATTGTTGTTAAAGCCCGATGGTAATGGTAAGCTAAGTAAGCGTGATGCAGATGCCGGAGGATTCCCTATATTTCCGTTAGACTGGAAAGATCCTGCGAGCGGAGATACGTGGATAGGTTTCAGAGAGCAAGGTTATTTACAGGAAGCAACAACAAACTTCTTAGCCTTCCTTGGCTGGAATCCGGGTACGCAACAAGAGCTGTTTACAATGGATGAATTGATTGCTGCTTTTACGGTTGAACGTATTGGTAAATCAGGCACAAAATTTGACATCAATAAAGCGAAATGGTACAACCAGCAATACATGCGTCAATTGCCGGCTGCTACGTTAACAAACTTATTGAAGACTGAAGCAGATAAACACAAAGCTACATACGATGTTGCAAAGCTTCCGATGATTGCAGAGTTATTAAAAGAACGGTTAACATTTGCACAGGATTTCTGGATCGAAGGGCAGTTTTTCTTTGAAGCACCGAAAACTTTTGACGAGAAGGTTGCCGGCACAAAGTGGAACGCCGAAGCTGTTACCGTTATAACAGCTTATAAAGATGCGCTTGCATTATACACAGGTGAATTTAATGCAGAAGGTGTAAAACATGTGCTGCATGATGTATTGGAAAAAGCTGAAATCAAAATAGGCAAGATTATGCAGGCATTGCGTCTGGCTTTAACAGGTGTTGGCGCAGGCCCTGACCTGATGCAGTTTATTGAGATTGTCGGCAAAGAAGAAGCAATTAAAAGAATGGAATTTGCACTTGCTACATTAAGTGAAAAAGTAAATTCATAAACTGTATTGATTATGCCAAGGAAAAAAAAGACCGATGTAACAGAATCTAAACCAAAAGTTTCAAAAGAACTTGAAGGCTTAAATATTAAGGTAAATACTTTTGGCGAAATCAAGACCAATTATGATATTGACAAGATCAATGAATTTCTGAATAAAACCGTAGATGATAAAAAGCTGCGCGACAGAGATGATTTATCAGGTTCAAACGAATCATAATTTATACGTTACTCATTAAAGGTATTTCGTGTGAAAGAAATTCTTCAGCAAACACGCATATTTCTTAGCTTGTTTGCTCTGTACATTATACTGGCGGGGTTTTTTTTTTTGGCAAATACCAAAGGAAATATAGAAATCTGGTTGAATAGTTTTCACACGACGTATCTGGATCATTTTTTTTATTGGACAACCTATCTGGGCGACGGCATCTTTGCCATATTATTTCTGATCACTTTTGCTGTTCTGATAAATCTTCGAAAAGGAATTATTATAACACTTATTTTGCTCGCAGTCTCTGCAGTAACACAAGTGCTTAAGCACATTGTATTTCCTGTTTCGCCAAGACCATCTGTTTATTTAAAAGAAGTGTTGCATCTGCACTATGTTCCCGGACTGGAAATGCATACATCAAACAGTTTTCCATCGGGACATACAACACAGGCATTCTGCATCTTCTTTCTTTTATCATTTTATGTAGCAGATAAAAAATGGCAGTATGTTTTTTTCAGTCTCGCATTACTGGCAGGCATTTCGCGTGTATATCTGTTGCAACATTTTCTTATTGATACATATGCAGGAGCTATTATAGGAACACTTGGCTCACTATGGCTCCTGAGTATTTTTGAAAAAAATAAGTTGCTTTCAACTAAAGCATTAGATAAACCTTTAATCCCTTTACAATAATGAATGTATTGAATGATACATCCTTTCGAACGGATAGAATACTTATTATTCTGATCTCTGCCATTCTGTTTATACCGTTCATTGGTTCGGTGCATTTATTTGACTGGGATGAAATTAATTTCGCAGAAGCTTCACGTGAAATGATCATGACAGGTGACTATACACATGTGCAGATCAACTATGAAACATTCTGGGAAAAACCGCCGTTCTTTTTCTGGCTGCAAGTGCTATGCATGAAAATATTCGGCGTGAATGAATTTGCTTCGCGCTTACCAAATGCGTTGACAGGTATTGCTACCATGCTTACGTTGTATGCCATGGGCAGAAAATTAGAGAACAGAAAATTTGCCTGGATCTGGATGCTTACATACGCAGGTTCCGTATTACCGCATTTTTATTTCAGAACAGGAATCATAGATCCAGTATTTAATTTATTCATCTTTGTTTCTTTATGGTTTGTATACCGGGTTGTACAGCTGACTGCTGAAGAGTCGAAGCAACGGTTAAAATTCGCGGTGTATGCAGGTTTCTTTTCCGGCATGGCTGTGCTTACCAAAGGTCCTGTTGGCTTGCTGGATGTGCTTTTGACTGTGGGAGTATATATGATTCTGAAACGTAGATTCTGGGTGCTCACATTTAAAGAATGGCTTGTGTTTTTTATAACACTTGGCATTGTTTCAATTGCGTGGTTTGGATATGAGCTGGTAACAAACGGTCCGTTTTTCCTGCAGGAATTTATTATTTACCAGATACGTTTGTTTCAAACACAGGATGCCGGTCACGGCGGTCCGTTTTATTATCATGTACTGGTAATTTTGTTCGGTTGTTTTCCGATGTCGTACTTTGCTTTCTTAGGTTTCAGAAATGATGCAGATGATACAGAAGCCCGCAAGCAATTTCGTTTATGGTCTGTATTGGCATTTGTAGTGGTGTTGGTTTTATTCAGCATTGTAAAAACTAAAATTGTTCATTATTCTTCTTTCTGCTATTTCCCGTTATCCTATCTGGCTGCAACCGGCGTAGAACGTCTGCTGAACAGATCCAGAGTGATGAACCGCATATTATTTTTCGCTATACTCATTACAGGTTTATTAATAGGCATTGCATTGATTGGATTTCCTTTATTAGTAAAACACTATGAAGGAAGAATGATTGAAATTACACCATTAATCAAAGATCCGTTTGCAGCAAAGAATTTTCTGGCACCTGTTAGCTGGAGTGGCTGGGAAGCGCTTGCCGGGCTGGCATACCTGGTTGTTTTTGTTACTGCTATTTATTACATAAAGAAAGAAATTGTAAAAGGTATTGTATTGCTGTTCTTTTCTACAATACTTTTTCACGAAACCGTTTTACCATTATTTCTACCTAAGATTGAAACATATATTCAGGGAGAAGTGATAGATTTTTATAAACAGTTCGCTGGCGACAATGCAGAACCGGCGTATGTAGAAGTATATAATTTTAAAAGCTATGCGCAGTTATATTACACAGATAAACTACCCGTAACGCAGCCGCTTTCAAGAAATATATATTGGTTAATGAACGCAAAGACGGATAAACCCGTATACTTAGTTACAAAAGTAGGCAGAGAAGACGATCTTGAAAAACACCCCAATTTTAAACGCATTGGGGGCAAATACGGATATTTGTTCTATAAACGAAACGTGTCTGGTTACTAGCTTTTAGTTTCTGGACGAATGAAACGCATCTGGAAACTATGCCCCGCAGCAGCGGATGAAACCTCATGACTAAATTAAAAATCGGCATCATTCGGGAAGGCAAAGTACCCTCAGACAGAAGAGTAGCTCTGTTGCCGTACCAATGTGCCGAGATCATAGCGAAGTATCCGCACGTAGAAATTTATGTGCAACCCAGCGATGTACGTTGTATTTCTAACAAAGAATATGTCTCAGCAGGAATTCCGCTGCGCGAAAATCTGAGCCATTGTGATATTTTACTGGGTATAAAAGAAGTTCCGATTCATGAACTGATTCCGGGAAAATCGTATTTATTTTTTTCACATACAATTAAATTACAGCCACACAATCAAAAACTGCTGCAATCTATTTTAGAGAAGCGCATTACGATGATTGATTATGAAGCACTGCGTGACATAAACGACAGACGTGTAATTGCATTCGGGTATTTTGCCGGTATTGTTGGTGTGTATAATACCTTTTTGTTGCTTGGCAAAAAATATAAACTGTTCGATTTAAAACCTGCATACCGGTGCTATGATATTGATGAGCTGAAGCAGGAATTGAAAAAAGTTTCTATTCCACCATTTAAAATTGTATTAACAGGCGCAGGAAGAGTAGGGCACGGAGCAGAACTTATTCTGAAAGAAATGAAAATCGAAAAAGTTTCGGCCAATGATTTTCTCACAAAAAAATATAATCAACCGGTATATACACAGATTACATCTGCTGATTATAACCAGCAGATGTCGGGCAATGGAACATGGGATACGGAGCATTTTCATATGCACCCCGAAGCATACCAATCAACCTTTATGCGATTTGCAAAAGTTGCAGATGTACTTATTGCCGGCGCTTACTGGGATCAGCGTGCTCCTGAATTATTTACAACAGAAGATATCAGGCGGGCTGATTTTTCCATCCGCTTAATTGCAGACATTACTTGCGATATCAATGGATCAATACCAACAACTGTAAAATCAACAAATATTTACGACCCCGCTTACGATTTCAATCCGTTTACAAAAGATATTGAAGCACCGTTTTCTGATCCGAGAAATATTACGGTTATGGCGATTGATAATCTGCCGTGCGAAGTACCACGCAGCGCTTCGGAAGACTTTGGAAAACAGCTTATAAAAAATGTATTGCCGGATTTATTTCAGCAACCGTATGGTGATCTGATACAACGTTGTGCACTTACTGTGAAAGGTGAGCTCGGTCCGAATTTTAAATATCTGAAAGCGTATTCTGAAGGCAAATAGAATACCACTCCTTAATTATTTCTAATAAATTCTTGTTGGCCGTTTAACTAAACAGCGTCTGTAATATTTTTAATAATTACAAAGATTTAATTGTTAATTAAGAATTTATAGAAGAGGTTTAACTATCTTTCCAGTGAGCTTATACATTTATTTATGAAAAATTATATTTCACTTGTTCTGAATATTTCGTTGCTGATACTGTATACGCAACTTTTTAGTTCTTGTAAAAAACAGCAGGAACCTACACCAATTGTAAACGTTACGACCCCTGCACCAATTGTAAATGTTACCACACCTGGTACACCAGCTCCTCCGATACAGGCAGATATTGACGGCAATACGTATTCGGCGCAAAGCCTGACAGCACTTACCGGATACGCCAGCTGGTTCAATGCAAGCAGTCCGTTTCCGGTTGCTTCAAATGGTTCTTATACGGCTTTTACATTTAAAAGTAATGATTATACATATTATGGCTTTCCATACAGTTTAATGGTTTCTCAGGTAAATATTTCCAATAGGGATACGCTTTTTTATGAAATAAATATTTACTCATCGGCCCCTATTGTTCCCGGCAGTTATCAAATTTGGGCAGATACATTTTATACATATAATCCACCGGTTGATGTTAATACATTTGCCACAGCAGATGCTTTTAGTACGTTAAATGCTTCTTATGGAGATAGCACAACTGTTGGTACTATTACTGTCAGTAAGCTCGATTTAATTAATCTGGAAGCAAGTGGTTCATTTAGCTTTATTAATTATGGGTATAGTTATAATGGTGTTGTTCCTTACACAGCTGTTTCAAAGGGTACGTTTACAGATTTAAAATTTCAAGCCTTTTAAGAATACTTAGATATAAGGTCTGAATATTCAGACCTTATATCTAAGTATTTATTGCATGTTTATTTTTACTATTGAATAATCTGGTTGTGTTGTTTCGTACAAACAAATGCATTGCCGGATTTATTTCAGCAACCGTACGGTGATCTGATACAATGTTGTGCACTTACTGTGAAAGGTGAGCCTGGTCCGGATTTTGAACATCTGAAAGCGTATTCAGAAAGGAAACAATCCTCAGCTGAAAAATTATAATAGCCCTTTCTATATTTAGCGCATAAACTTCCGGGCATTAGCAATACGCAATGCAGTTATTGCTGTGCATCAGAATCCCCGGAGGTTTTAGTTAGATGCACCAAACAATAGATTAGAGCCATTATTTTTCAATATAAATTTTTGCTTTCAGTATATCCAGTGTATTAACAGTATTATCAATCTTCTCCAGAATCCACGAGTTATTGTTACGGACAAAGTGATAGGTATCGGTAAATCCTTCAATCAGTTTTTCCGGGTTGATCAAAATCTTTCTGCTTGTTCTATGAATTACATAATCAATCATAGAACCTTTAATGTATGCCACATACCGGTCTTTTGAATCGTCAAGATAATCCTCGCATCCGATGATTCGTGTTTCTGTAATCTCAATACGGCTAAGCATATTTTTCTCACCCCGGCTTTTCATCTCTTCCAGCATAGTTTTATATGTTTCATATAATTCCGGTGTAATTATTTTTTTTACAAGATCAACATTCTGGTTTTGCCACGCCTGTTGAATTTTATAAAAAGTGTTACATGCGTGTTCTTTTAATTCTTTTGCTTCCCATAAGCTGTCTTTATTGGCGGCGCGGGTTACTATTTTATCTGCAAGCTTCGATTTTAATTGTAACAGTGTAGGGATAGTTATAAGCAATACGGTAATCGCAATAAATAATAAAATAACTATTAATGCATTCATGCCTCCGTTATTTTCAAATTCATTTCCATATCCGTTAGCGTGTGCATACCCACTTCCATGAAGGCCTCCAAATCCCCGCATACCGCTTCCGCTTAATCCGCTCCCACGTGAACCGCCGCTGCTTCCACCACCATGTGCGCCACCGCCACGCGCAAATGTATCAGCTACAATAAAAATTAATATGCTTAGCAATAAAAGCCTGAATAATTTGTTGGGTGTCATAGGTCTTTAGTATTCGTAACAGAAACAGGTTGTTAATGTACGATTATTTTAAGACGCAGTTCATTGTTCGCAATAATCTGCATGCATGCGTTCACAAAAGAATTGAAATAAAGAGTATGAGCGATCAGCTCTTCATTTCAATTCTTTATATCATGCATTCACTTACTCGAATTATCGCAAACACATTTTTCTTTTTCTCCAGATAAAAGGCTATTCATTTTCTTCTTCACGAATTAATTGCTACTTTAATAATACAAAAGCAAGTATTAATTGTACTTAATGCAGTTCAAAACGGTAACAATTTCATATGAAGATACTTTATTCCCTTATTATTTTTTTGATATCAATTGTAACAACATATGCTCAGGTAACCATTACAGTTGATGCCACAGCAAACCATCAGGCAATTTCTCCGTGGATTTACGGGAGAAACAATAATCTTTCCGATGATCCTTCCAACCCGGTTACAGCAGCCCAGTGGAAATTATATACCGATGCGGGCCTGAGAATGTACCGGGAAAACGAAGGCAATAATTGCACAAAGTATAACTGGCGTTTAAAATTAAGCAGCCACCCGGATTGGTATAACAATGTTTCTGCACACGATTGGGATTATTCTGCTAAAACGCTGCTGAACAATACAACGCATACCCAGGGGTTATTTGCGTTTCAATTATTAGGCTACGCAGCATCAAATAACGCGCATAATTTTGATGACTGGGATTATACGCAGGCGAATGGAAATATTAATACAGAAAGTAACTGGGCAGGCGGCGGCGGACCTGTAGCATACGGCGGTAATGGTGGCAACGGCAATCCGGCTCTTTATCTGGAAAGCTGGACGGCCGATTCAACAGCAGGTATCCTAGACCATTGGTTTAACACACTTGCTTTAGATAAATCTCGCCTCACCTATTGGAACATGGATAATGAACCGGAGGTCTGGATGAATACTCATGATGATGTTGCAAGCTCAGCCATTACAGCCGAAGCATACATGCAGAAATATTTTGCTGTAGCAAAAAAAGTACGTGCCAAATTTCCGGGAGTAAAACTGGTTGGTCCGGTTTCAACCAACGAGTGGCAATGGTATAACTGGAACAATAGCAGAGTAACAGATCCAACAGATGGCAATTCATATGTATGGATGGAATATTTTATTAAACGCATTGCGGAAGAAGAAGCTGCTACAGGCATACGTCTGCTGGATGTACTGGATGTACATTTTTATCCGGCTACAGAAAATGATGCTGCTACTACGCTTCAATTACACAGACTTTGGTTTGATACACAATACAGCTATCCGTATGCAAACGGCGTGAAGGTAACTGCTACCAATTCCTACCATTGGGATGATAACATTAAACAGGAATATTTCTTTGAACGCTGCAATCAATGGTTAACACAATATAAAGGCGCAAACCACAACGTTACATTCAGTTTGTCTGAATACGGCACCATTGCAAACCATGGTTCTGAAAACGCCAATGTTGTTGCCTGCTGGTATGCCTCGCATTTAGGCGTGTTTGCCAATAAAGGTGTTGAATTGTTTACGCCCTGGGACTGGTATAACGGACAATGGGAAGTATTACACTTATTCAGCAATTATTTTGGCGAAACAGCAACAAGTGCTGTATCATCAAATGAAACAGTTGTTTCAGGCTATTCCTCTCTTAGTTATGATGGAGATTCACTGATCATTGTGGTTGTTAACCGCGATCAGAATAATGCACAGAATGTAACGGTTGATATTACTAATTTTGTGCCTGCTGAAACAAGCGTTACCAGATATCAGTTATCAGGTCTGCCGGCAACAGAGACGTTTATTTCTAAAACAGATAATGCGTTGCAGAGCACACAGTACACCATTGCTTCTGATAAGATAACATTCTCAGCCCCAAAATTATCTGTTACACTTATTCAGATTCCGACCAACCAGCCCATTCCGGTCGATCATCCTGTTACTACTGCAGTTAAGCCTGAAACAGTTCAGAATACGGTAAACATCTTCCCTAATCCGGCTAAAAATCTGGTGCAGATTGATATAAATAATGGAGATCCGTATCAGGTGATCCTGCAAAACATGCTGGGACAAACCATACAGACATATCATTTTTCAGGAGATAACCAGTTGGATCTTTCTGCATGCCCCGCGGGGCAATATGTGCTGCAGATTATTCAAAATGAAACGGTTACAGTAAAAAAATGCATAAAAGAATAAAAGCATCTTTCAGGTACTTTTTAGCCCTCGGAAGAGGGCTTTTTTATTACTTTCAGTTTTAAAACAGAATTAAAAGGTATCTTGTAAAATAATTAAAGGCTTGTTTTTCAACATACATTTGAATATTCGAATATAAGGTTATGAACATTTTGTCCTTTTATTACCTTTGTATCAACTTAATCGTAAATGTCAACCATGGATAATTATTCATACGTGTCAAATGCAGAAATCTCATACGTAGATGAGATGTACCAATCATACCGCAAAGATCCGTCTTCGGTAGATGAAACCTGGCAGAAATTTTTTGAAGGCTATAATTTCTCTTTACAGAAATACGGAGAAAAAGGTGCAGCAAACGGCGGAAGCACAGCAGCTCCGTCTGGTAATGGTGTAGCAGCCATGGCATCAAGCCCGGCAACAACTGTTTCAGAAAAAGAAGTTCGTGTACACTATCTGATACACGCATACAGAAGCAGAGGCCATTTAAGATCCAAGACAAACCCGGTACGCGAGCGTAAAGACCGCAAGCCGTTATTAGAGCTTACAGATTTCGGACTTTCAGACGCAGATCTGGATGTTGTTTTTGAAGCAGGTAATGAATTAGGTATAGGTGCTGCTCCGTTGCGCAAAATTGTAGAGACATTAAAATTCATCTACGAAGGCGCAATCGGTTTTGAATACATGTATATCCGCAAGCCGGAAAAATTAGCATGGCTTCGTAATAAAATCGAAAAAGAATCTCTTGCACATAATTTAACATTAGACGAAAAGAAACGCATTCTTTCTAAACTGAACGAAGCGGTTGTTTTCGAAAATTTCCTGCATACAAAATATGTAGGTCAGAAACGTTTCTCTCTTGAAGGGGGTGAAACAACCATTCCTGCATTGGATAAAATGATTACAGCAAGCGCCGAACTTGGCGTGGAAGAAGTTGTAATCGGTATGGCGCACCGTGGCCGTTTGAACGTGCTGGCAAACATCATGGGCAAAACCTACGAACAGATTTTTAACGAGTTCGAAGGGAATATCAAGCCGGATATGACTATGGGTGACGGCGACGTGAAATACCACATGGGCTATTCAAGCGAAGTGGTTACGCCGAAAGGTCAGAAAATGAATTTGAAATTAATGCCCAACCCTTCTCACTTAGAAGCAGTAGATCCTGTAGTACTAGGATTTGTGCGTGCCAAAGGAGATCGTTTGTATGGCTATGATTATAAAAAAGTATTGCCTGTATTAATACATGGTGATGCCGCAGTGGCAGCACAAGGTATTGTGTACGAGATTGTGCAGATGAGTAAACTGAACGGTTACCAGACAGGTGGTACCATTCACTTTGTCATCAACAACCAGGTTGGTTTTACAACAGACTTTGAAGATGCACGTTCTTCCATCTACTGTACAGATGTAGCTAAAATTATTGATGCACCGGTAATGCACGTAAACGGGGATGATCCGGAAGCGGTGACTTTCTGTATGCGTTTAGCGGCTGAATACAGACAGAAATTCAACGAAGATATTTTCATTGATATGGTGTGCTACCGTCGTCACGGTCACAACGAAAGTGATGAGCCGAAATTTACGCAGCCAAAATTGTATAACATCATTTCCCGTCATGCCAACCCGCGCGAACTATACAATCAGAAACTGATTGAGCGTGGCGATGTAGATGCAGAGATTGCTAAAAACATGGACCGCGAATTCAGAGACATGTTGCAGGATCGGTTGAACCAGGTGAAGCAGAAACCACTTCCGTATTCTTTACAGAAAATGGAAAAAGAATGGACAGAACTTCGCAAGGCAACAAAAGAAGATTTCGATCAGTCTCCGGATACATCAATCACACAGGAAGTAATTGATAAAGTAGGAAAAGCGATTACAGATATTCCGGCAGATTTCAAGCCGTTAAAACAAATTGAAAAATTATTAAAAGACCGTAAAGAACAGTTGTCTGAAACAAAAACAGCAAACTGGGCAATGGCAGAATTGCTTGCGTACGGTTCACTATTATTAGAGAAAAAGATTGTTCGTGTCAGCGGACAAGATGTGCAGCGTGGTACCTTCTCTCACCGTCATGCGGTGCTGAAAGATGCAGAAACAAACGAACCGTACTACAGCTTAAACCACATTTCAGACAACCAGAAACGTTTCCGTATTTATAACTCCTTGTTATCTGAATACGGTGTGCTTGGTTTTGAATACGGATATGCCATGGCAAACCCAAGCGCGCTTGTTATCTGGGAAGCACAGTTTGGTGATTTCGCCAACGGCACACAGGTTATGATTGACCAGTTTGTTACTTCCGGTGAAACAAAATGGCAGCGTCAGAATGGTTTGGTAATGTCTTTACCACACGGGTATGAAGGACAAGGTCCGGAACACTCTTCTGCACGTTTAGAGCGTTTCTTGGGATTGTGTGCAAACAACAACATTGTTGTTACAAACATCACAACACCGGCAAACATCTTCCATGCATTACGCAGACAATTGAAATGGGAATTCCGTAAGCCGTTGATCAACATGGCGCCGAAGTCTTTATTGAGACACCCGTTAGTTGTTTCTGATCTGAAAGAATTTACAAACGGAAAATTCCGGGAAGTAATTGACGATGCAAACGTAGATGCGAAAAAAGTAAAACGTGTATTATTCTGTACAGGAAAAGTATATTACGATTTATTTGAAGAGCAGAAAAATTCAAAACGTACAGATGTAGCCATTGTTCGTCTGGAGCAATTGTATCCGTATCCTGAAAAACAGATGCAGGCGATTTTTGAAAAATACAAAGGCGCTGAATATGTTTGGGTACAGGAAGAGCCATACAACATGGGTGCGTGGGGGTACATCCTGCGTAGAATGTATCTGATGAACAACACACAGATCGAAGTTATTGCACGTGATGAAGCTTCTTCTCCTGCGGTAGGTTACTTAAAGGCACACAACGAAAAGCAGGCAGAACTTGTGAAGCGTTCGTTTGCTGATAAGATTGAAAAAATGAATATCCGGTAAGCACGTTAGCTTGTCACATAAATAATTAAAAGAATTTTATTCGTATAGAAAATAAGTATTATGGCTTTTGACGTAAAAGTACCTGCAGTAGGTGAATCAATCACGGAAGTAACCATCGGAAGATGGAATAAAAAGGATGGGGAATTTGTAAATGAAAATGAATTGATCTGCGAGATCGAATCAGATAAAGCAACGTTTGAACTGAACGCGGAGAAATCCGGTATCTTAAAATTAAAAGTAGCAGAAGGCGACACCGTAGCGGTAGGTTCTGTAATCTGTTCGATTGAAGAAGGAGCAGGTTCAGCTAAACCCGCAGCAGCTTCAGCTCCCGCAGCGACACCAGCCGCAGCTCCTGCAGCAGCTCCTGCAGCAGCAGGCAATGCAGCTCCGATCGAAGTTAAGATCCCGGCCGTAGGCGAATCCATTACAGAAGTAACATTGGGTACCTGGTCAGTAAAAACAGGCGATGCTGTAAAAGCAGAAGACCTGTTGTGCGAGATCGAATCCGATAAAGCAACATTCGAATTACGTGCTGAAACAGCAGGTGTTGTGGAAGTATTGTCAAAAGCAGGCGATACCGTAGCAATCGGAACCGTAGTGTGTAAAATTACTCCCGGCGCAGGTGGTGCAGCAGCAGCTCCGGCTTCTGCTCCGGCAGCAACAGCTTCAGCAAGTACATCGGCTGGTAATTACGCAGCAGGTCATGCTTCTCCGGCAGCAGGTAAAATATTAAATGAAAAAGGCGTGGATGCATCTGCAGTAGCAGGCTCAGGCAAAGACGGCCGCATTACAAAAGAAGATGCCATGAAAGCATCTGCAGCTCCGGCATCAAAACCAGCAGCAGCCTCGACAGCACCAGCAGGTGCAAGAGAAGCTGGTGGCATTAAAATAGGAAGTGCAGGCCGTGCAGACGACCGTCAGAAAATGACAAGCCTACGTAAAACAATTGCCCGTCGCTTGGTTGCTGTGAAAAACGAAACAGCCATGCTTACGACGTTCAACGAAGTAGACATGAAGCCGGTTATGGATCTGCGTTCCAAATACAAAGATACATTCAAGGAAAAATACGGCATCGGTTTAGGCTTTATGTCGTTCTTCACCAAAGCAGTTTGTATTGCCCTGCAGGATTTCCCTGCCGTGAATGCATACATCGACGGCGATGAAATTGTATACCACAATTACTGTGACGTATCGGTTGCCGTATCTACACCAAAAGGTCTGGTAGTTCCGGTTATCCGCAATGCAGAGAACATGAGCTTCAACGAGATCGAAGCAGAGATCGTACGTCTGGCAACACGCGCACGTGACGGTAAATTAAGCATCGATGAAATGTCCGGCGGTACGTTCACCATTACAAACGGTGGTATCTTCGGTTCTATGTTATC
>FTDL01000156.1_pt1 | contig 21311 bp, 17 predicted proteins | sample 1639951 | NCBI WGS metagenome assembly FTDL01 (sample SAMEA3914869, study PRJEB12502) | metagenome | biome: forest; material: soil | place: USA | collected 2012-03-12 | depth 0.1 m
GTATATTACTTATGGTTTCCCGGGGTGGACATGTATAAGTACCAACAATGAGTTCTGTCACGGTATTCCATCAGATAAAAGAATACTTCAGGAAGGAGATTTAATAAATATAGACGTTTCTGCTGAGCTAAATGGTTTTTGGTCAGACAATGGTGCTTCATTTGTTCTAGGTAAAGATCTGCACAATCATGAAAAGCTTATTGAAACATCTAAACACGTTTTGCACAAAGCAATCGAACATATAAAAGGAGGCGTACGCATTTCTGATATTGGTTTTTTAATGGAAACAGAAGCAAAGAAACATGGCTTTAAAGTAATTAAAAATCTTACAGGCCATGGTGTTGGCAGAAGTCTCCACGAAGAGCCGAGTGAAATAGCTAATTACAGAGATCCGTTTAACCGCAAACGTTTTATTAAAAACTCTGTGGTTGCTATTGAAACATTTATCTCAACAACATCAACGTATGCACAAACACTCCGGGATGGTTGGACAATGGTTGGAAATAAAGGAGGTTTTATGGCTCAACATGAGCATACGATTGTTGTTACAGACGGCAAGCCAATTATACTGACAGAGATGAATGGAATATGAAAAGGAGAAACATTTAATATGTTTGCTGAACATGTAACAGGCAGATAATTTTATATCAAATTGGTTTTCTGTTCTGCAAACAAGATACCTGCTTTGTAATGATATTTGCCATCTGTAGCATTTGTGCCTCGTGTATGATCGAAATGCAGCATGAAATTTTCCGGTTCAGCATTTTCTAGAATAAGAATATCTTTTGCATGGTAACCATAATAATAGACTTTGTTTTTATCTTTTGCATAATTTTCACCTACCACTTCAAACGTATCAAGATCTGCACCGGGAAAGGGTATAAGCGGGTGTGGAAGTGTGTACCGCAGCACATAGATTTGATAGTTATCTTTGCCAAATGTTTCTTCCCCAACTACTATAAGCTCAAAGCTTTTAATATCTTTTATGGTTGTTGCCCGCATGGATCGCACAAATACATTGTTTAAATCACGTCCGATGTAGGCTTTTAAAATCTGAAACGTTTTTCTATCAGCATCTTTAAGCAATTGATCTTCAAAATATACATTATTTTTGTCGAACGCGTAATCATGACCTGCATGTATAAAGCTTTCACCATCTGCGCCCGGTATAAGTTTCCATTTATAATATGCATTTTTTTTATCGTGCCAATAATTTCGTGTCATATCATTTGCCAAAGGCCCAAATGTAGCAGCATCGGCAGATACAATTTTTTTAGTATTATAATACACATGGTTTTTATCTTTGCTGTAAAATCCTCTGTTATCAAAATGGGTGAATGTACTTACATTTACTCCTTTAATCAGTTTTCCGTTTATGTACACACGATTGTCTGTAATGAAATAATCATAATTGGAAATTCCCCTTATAGCATTCAATAACTGGCGGGGAAGGCCATATATGATGCATATAAAAGAGCCTAACACTGCTGTTGAAACCAACCACCAAAATGAATTGATACCATAAAAAGAATTACGTGTTATATATACTAATAGAAATAAAATGGCCGGATAATTGAATAACACTATCGCCATCTGGATGTTTGATTTTTTAGTGGCAAAGCCAGGTGCAGCAATCATCATGGGTGACATCATAACGACTGCAGGCCAGGGAATGCATAACAGAATGCTTAAGAATATATTCATAAAAGAGCAGTTAATTATTTACAATGTACTGAGTCTTTATGTTAATTAAAATTCGTGTTAATTAAAACCTGATACTATATGTATTGATTTTACTATCTTTTTTATTTTTGAATCCGGGCATTTATAAAAACAAAAGAAGTCCTGTTGTATCAACGGGACTTCTTTATGTCGTGTTCGTTTTCTATATCAATTATACGTACTTAAGCAGCATATAGATGATAATGAAAACAATTATAGTACCAAGGCATCCGCCGCCTAATTTTTTAGCACCATAACCTGCTATGATTGTTCTGAAAAAGTTATTCATGCTGATACGTTTAGTAATTGGAAGTTTGTATTATAAAGTAACCGATTATAAGTACAGTGCTTGTTACATCCTTTTTAATATAAGTTATACAATTTCTTGTTACAGAAATTTATCTCAGATACTGTTTTTACATATAGATAATAATGGAATGAAGATTATATTTACCTCAGTTATATCTTCCTTTGAGGATTGAAAGCGTAAAATTATTCAACACGATTATGAACATCATTTTTGAACAGAAACCATATAGGGTAACCCTTCAGAATAAAGCTGATTTTGATGTGGTTGATTTATTAAAACATACGCAGTGGGGCACCAAGGAAACAGTTTATCAACGAAAGGATTCAGAAAAAGATATTATGCGTGTGCCAGATCCTTTATTTTTCAGTTTGGAAAAGCAGGATGAGCTTATAGGCACCTGTTGTTTTTCCAGAAGAATATTCTCTATCCATGGAAGAACCTATGATTGCTGGTATGGCAAGTATTTTTCTATAGATTCTAAAAGACAAGGAGGAATTTTTGGTCATATGATACTAAAAAATATCCGCATGTATTTTGAAAAGCAAACAGAAATGCCAACTGTTTTTTATGCATATGTAGATGCTTCCAATCAACGTTCACATAAACTTATTACGCATATAGGTTTTCAACAAATACGTAGTTTTCAAACGTTAACGTTCAGCAGACTTTATCCTAAAAAAGATAAGCGGGTATCATTGATTAATGAAGAAGACACTGATGAAATGCTTCTGCTATTAAATGAAGCATACAAAGAATATTCATTTGCACGTTTTGACAAACAATATTTTAAAACAAACTATTTTGTTCTTAAAATTGAAGATGAAATAATAGCAGGTATCCATGTAACTATGGCACATTGGATTATCCGGAGTTTGTCTGGCATAGCAGGAAAACTGATCATTAAATTAGTTCCGCATATTCCAATCTTATCAAAACTCTTTAATCCCAAAGATTTTCGCTTTGCAGCTTTCGACGGCATATATTATAAAGCAGGTTTTGAAAAAGAGTTTTTTATTTTAATGGAAAGTGTCTGCGCATCTTTAAATGTTTGTACCGGTATTACATGGCTCGATTCAGAATCTCTTTTGTATACCAAGCTGAAAAGCTCAGGAAGCTGGGGAATTATGGAAAAAATCAAAGACAATATACCTGCACATGTAGTTGCAGCCTTTAAAAATATTTCACATGAAGAACAGGAAAGGATACATTCTGCTCCTGCGTATATTGCAGCCGCTGATATTATTTAAATTATAATAAATAAGAATTATTTACGCTTTAAGTAAAGAACCTTGGAGAAATTTCTTATCAATATTACCCAGGCAGCGTTAGAATAAAATTATAAGCATGCACCAATAACTCAGTACTTGCTCCTGTTTATTTTATTAAAGGAAGGTAAATGTGAAATGTTGCTCCTTTATCTTTTTCTGATTCTGCTGTAATAAAACCGTGATGATTCTGAACGATCTTATTGCAGATAGACAAGCCTATTCCCGTTCCTTCGTATTCATTTTTCTGATGTAGGCGTTGGAATACTTCAAATATTTTGATTCTATATTCCGGTTCAAAGCCAATACCATTGTCTTTTACAGAGAAGTGGTAATAAGTTTCCTGTTGATGCGCATTGATATTTCCTGTATCTTTTCCTGAAATTTTTTCGAAAGAGATTTCTATGTGTAAGGGAATGTCTTTCTTTGAAAACTTAATTGAATTCGAAATTAAATTGATAAAAAGCTGTCTGACCTGAAAGGGGATAACATGTATTTCTTTCGGCATTGCAGAAATATTTAGTATACCATTTCTTTCAATTAAAGCTTCTGCAAATTCATTCTTTATTTCATTTAATAAAATAGAAAGATTTGTTTTCTCGAAAACTTTCTCTGATGCACTTGTTCTTGAATAAGTAAGAAGATCATTAATAAGTGTCTTCATTTTATTGGCAGCATACTGGATACGTCCAAAATATGTTTTGCCTTCCGGTGAAAGATTGCTTTCATCAGAGTTCTGTATTCTGCTTATAAATGTCTGAATCTTCCTGAGTGGCTCCTGAAGATCATGACTGGAGACATATGTAAAAGAGCGCAATTCCTGGTTCATATTTTCCAGTTCAATGTTTGCATTCTTTAATTCTTTCGTACGTTCTTTGATCAGTCCTTCAAGATTCTGGGCAAACATTTTCTGATCCTGTATGTCGGTGCTTGTACCAACCCACATTTGTATTTCACCTGCTTTATTTCTTTGCGCAATTGCTCTGCTTAACTGCCAGCGGTATTCGCCGGTATGTTTTTTGAAGCGGTGTTCGTATAAAAAATCCTCACCAGTTTGTACAGAATGCATCCATTTTTCAATATTTAACGCTCTGTCATCCGGATGCACAATCTGAAGCCAGCCTTCCGTATATATTTGTTCAGGAGTTAAGCCTGTGTAATCAAATACAGATTGATTGAAATAATCTAAATTTCCCGATGTGTCGCCTGTCCATACAAATTGCGGCATAGAGTCTGCCAGCAAACGGAATTTTTCAACACTGATATGAAGTTCGTCTTCAGCTTTTTTCCGTTCTGTAATATTTTGTGTGACACCAATCAGTTTAAGGATTGTATCGTTCTCTCCATACACAGCTTTGCCTGATGTAGAGATCCACCGAACCAAATTATTTTTATCTATAATTCTGTATTCAGCCTCATAATTGCGGTGGCTTGATAGCGCATCAATCATGCGTGTGCGTGTTATTTCTTTATCATCCGGATGCGTTACGCTACGCAGATCTTCGAGTGTAACATCTTTATCCAGGTCAAAACCGAAATTCTCCTTACACTGTATGCTGAAGTTTGCGTTACCGGTTTGAATTTCCAATTCGTACGAACCAAGCTTGGCAGATTGCATAGCAATTTCAAGCACTTCATTTGCTTTACGGATCTTTTCCTCTGACAGCTTACTTTCAGTAATGTCCATAGCCGTGCCAAGCACTTTTTCAGGTCTGTTTTTATCATCAAAAAAAACTTTTCCACTTGCACGCATCCAGCGGATTGAGCCATCTTTCAGGATGATCCGGGATTCATATGTTAAGGCACCTGTTTTAGCCGATGTTAAGAATGCTTGCTCGCGTACATCTGCATCATCGGGATGTATAAGTGTAATTAATTCCGCATGCGTAGGTTTTTTATCTGAAGTAAAACCAAAAATTTCCAGGTATCGATCAGAATAAGATACGTCACCGGTTTTTAAACTTACCTCAAATGTGCCAAGTGCCGCAGATTCAATTGCAATACTTAATCGCAACTGATTTTCAGCCATCGCTTTTTTAGCCAATACCTGAGCGGTAACCTCTGAACACACAATCATGACGCCTGGTGTAGTATCCTGATGATCTTCTAATGATTTATATACAAAATTAAAATAGGTTGTTTCTTTTGCACCATTTCGGTTTAGTATCACTTCCAGTTCATTACCGATAAAGGGCTTGCCGGATTCTATTACTCCTTCCAGCATTTCGCGGATTCCCTGGCCTTCCAGTTCTGGCAGAGCAGTAAACAATGGCTGGCCGATAAAGTCATGCTGTTTATCTACGAGTTGTAAATACAGATCATTGGCAAGCTCAACGATGAAATCTGTACCACGCAAAATGCAAATTGCGATAGGGGCCTGACTGAAATGATTTCTTAATTTTTTTTCGACGTTCTTTTTTGTAGAATATAGTTCATCTGTTTGCTGTCTGATGCGCGCATCAAGATCACGGATGGCATTGTGCAGTTCTAAAAGTTCTTTATAATTTGTCTGTAACAGCTTTTCATTTGTATCAGCATCAGAAGATGCTGTTTGACCCGAAAGCTTAAGTTTCAACTCAATGATTGTAAGAAGTGCTACAAGATTGTCTGCGATGAGTTCCATGCCGGATAATCCTTTTCTCGATTCTTCAACCCGGCCGGCTTTATACAGCCTTATAAGTTCGTGTGCCGATTCATGAATCTGTGTATGCACCACTTCCAGTTGCTGCATTTCAGGAATATGCCCATATTCTTTTAAGGCGTGTCCATAAATCCACTTGCCTAACAAACAATCAAGATGGGAGCGTAGAGGCTGTTCATCTGTTTCTGCGCCATATAAAATAGCCCTCAGCTTTGTTTTAAATAAAAGGTGCCGTGTTCTGGCCTGTTCAAAGTCAAGTTCTATTTTGTTGTGCATTGCCGGAAGATAAATGAGCTTATATAAAGCTATACATATTAAGCAATAGAAACAATAAATTGCTCTTTAGAAATCTGCCTTACTTCCTTCATCCAGTCAATAGACAAGACTTTTTTGAGTGCCTTTTTTAACTGATTAAAATTATCGGGTTTGCGGATATAAAAATTAGCGCCTCCTTTATAAACTTTATTAACAGCATCTTCCTGTACTGTTGTTGAGAATATAATAACCGGTAAGTTTTTTAGGCTTTCGTTTTTCTTAATTTCTTCTAAACATTCAAAACCGTTTTTAGCAGGCATGTTCAAGTCCAGAAAAATTACATCGGGCATAGGAGCAGGCGGGCGGTACAGCATGTTCATCAGTTCTACACCGTTTGTTGCCATTGTTAAATTAGATTCTTCACAAACTTCAAGTAAGGCATCCTGAAAAAATAAACGATCATCTTCATCGTCGTCGGCCAGGTAAATATTCTTAGATAAACACATATCTCAAATGTACACAAAATTCAATCAATAACGATGCAGGTTACAATCGTATATTAAAAATAACAAAGTATTAATACTGTATGCATATAAATGTTTAAACATCCACTAATGTGAACGTTTTAATATAAAATTAAAATGTCATACAAGAGATTTGATAAATAGTTCGTAACGCTATGTTAATGTTGAGATGTATAGATTTATGCGTAAAAATTACATTCCAAAATAGAATTTTGATTGTAATAACTTAATTATTTTTATTGTTCTTAGTAGGATAGTAGATGATTCCGGTTTAAGTATATCTATGTGCTATACAAGAGTCGAAACCTATAAGGTTTTCTAAATTTATAGACCTGCTCAAGCCTCATTAAATAAAACGTTGTATGTATCTTAAATCTTCAACCTTATAGGTTTGATATAAGAATGCTTCTTGCTATTAACAAGGCCCCCAGCCAACATCGCCGAAGTCTGGCTTTCTTTTTTCGAGAAATGCATTGCGGCCTTCTTTTGCTTCGTCTGTACCGTAGGCTAAACGTGTTGCTTCACCGGCAAATATCTGTTGACCAACCATGCCATCGTCTGTCAGGTTCATCGCAAACTTTAACATCTTAATTGAAGTAGGAGACTTTGCTAAAATTTCCTGTGCCCATTGATAGGCAGTACTTTCAAGTTCATTGTGCGGGATTACGGCATTTACCATACCCATGTCGTAGGCTTCCTGAGCAGAATAATTTCTGCCTAAGAAAAAAATCTCACGCGCTTTTTTCTGACCAACCATTTTAGCTAAATAAGCAGAACCGTAGCCACCATCAAAGCTGGTTACATCGGCGTCTGTCTGTTTGAAGATTGCATGCTCTTTACTTGCCAGTGTTAAATCACAAACAACATGTAAACTATGTCCGCCGCCAACTGCCCAGCCTGGCACCACAGCAATAACAACTTTGGGCATAAAACGGATCAGGCGCTGCACTTCCAGAATATTCAACCGGTGTCTGCCGTCTTCACCTACATAGCCTTTCTCGCCGCGCGCTTTCTGATCGCCGCCGCTGCAGAAAGAATAAATGCCATCTTTTGATGAAGGACCTTCCGCAGATAACAATACCACACCGATAGAAGCATCTTCATAGGCATCATAAAATGCATCGTATAATTCAGCAGTTGTTTTTGGCCTGAATGCATTTCGCACATCCGGACGGTTAAAAGCGATGCGCGCTACACCATTACATTTTTTATATGTTATATCTTCGAATTCTTTTACTGTTTTCCAGTCTACTGCCATGGTAAAGTATTGTTATTTGAGCATCAAAGATAGTGTTTTTGTGTAAGTCTTAAAACGTTACCCAGGTTTTGAGCTCCTGCATTTTTAGTAAATCCATGTTAACAACTGGCTGGGTATTTCCTAATTATTAGTATGGATTTAATATATCTTTCAAATACCATTGATATGGGTTATACATGGGATGTATATGGGATATATATGGGAATGATATGGGACATATATGGGAATTAAGTGGAAGAAATAAACATTTGCTAGCCTTTAAACAGCCTTATTTCAGTTTATTGGTATTGAGAATAGTAAAGATATTTTAGGGGAACTTGGTCCATTAAAAATATAAAATGCAGACCAATCTACTGAATACAGTGTTTTGTGTAGTTCTATTAGAAATGTTTTTTATCTGATTCCGGTTAATTACAGTGGATATAAAATAAAATGCCAAAGTGCTTGAATAGTTGGTAATTTTTAATTCTTTTTTCTATTTCTCATTCAATTGTCATAATGCAATATTAGTATGTGGTGTGCGGTATTGTTTTTCTTATTCGAAAATTATTGTTTCAGCTTTACTAGAAACTTGAAACATATCGACAAATCCATAGTTTGTCAAAATAATAATTGTCGTATTTCTTTTATCATACCTGAAATAGCTGGTATGATGGCCGCCTGCAGTTCCTGGATGACCTACAGCATGGTTTTTTTTATTGTTATTAATAGTTATAAAAACGTAACCGAAATCTATATTTTTCCACTCAGATTTTACTTTGCTTTGCAGCATTAAGTCTAAATATTTTTTGTTTAAAATTTTGTGATCATATAAAGCTTTATCAAACAATAATAAATCATGTGCACATGACCAGATGCCGCCAGCGGATAGAGGTCTGTCGTTGTATTTATCCCAATATCTTCTTCTTATTATAATATTTTCCGTCGAATCTTTTATGTATCCAATGGCGTAACTTGAAGGCTTTACTGCTTCATATTGAACATATTTATAATTCACAAAAGTTGTATTTTTCATTCCCAGAGGAATAAAAAAAGTATTTGTCACATATTCCTGATAGGTAAGTCCGGATGTTTTTTCAATTACTGCTCCTAAAAGGATCATACCCGAGGTAGAATAGTGTACCGTATCTCCAGGATTAAATCTTAATTTTTGATGACAAATGTATTGAACGACATCTGTACAATTTTTGATGTTCTCCCAATTAAAATTTGGATCCTCATAGATATCACCCAAACCGGAAGAATGCGTTAACAGATGATGGATGGTTATTTTATTTCCGTAATCTAGACCTGAAATATATTTTCCAATCGTATCGGCTGCATCAATTTTTCCTTCCTGCATTAATTTTACAATTGCAGTACCTGTGAAGAGTTTAGAAGTAGAAGATAAGCAGAATTGAGAGTACTCTGTGTTTGGAAAGTTATTTTTTCTATCTGCATAACCATATCCTTTCTGAAATATAGTTTTCCCTTTTTCTGCAATTAAAACATAACCGGAAAAGCTATTTTGTGCAGTTAAGCTATCAAGATAACGATTTAGCTTAACGAACCTGGATTGAGCTACCCCGATGGTATTAGTGAATAGAATGAGTAAGCCTAAAAATAGATGTTTCATTTTAGAGGAATCTATAAATTGGCTTGATTAACCAATTTTTTTCAAATAACGACTTAACATACTCTTTATTGTCATCAATTGCTTACTCAATATCTAATACAGCTTCTCTTTCAAAACTATTCAAATCATTAATTTTGAATTTGTAGTCACAACTTTTGCGAATACTATAAAATTTTACAACGCAACCGCCATAAGTATCAATTTCTTCTTTATCGTACGTTGTTTCGCTATAAGATAAAATGATTCTAAAGTTTTTTTGAAAAGAATTTTCAAGATTTTTATATAGCTTTTTGCTGAACTCTAATCCTACTTTTAAATAATTAAATTCGTCAGAAACATCTATAAAATAGTCATCTATATGGATATCATTTACGAAACATTCGTATTCTGTTTTTTTTTTCTTCGGAATCCAATAATTCTTCTGGATTAAATTTTAAATCATTGAATATAATACAGTCTTGTTCTTTGCTAAAACCAGCGTTGATTAAGCTTTGTAACCGTGTTGGTAGTATTAATGTTTCTTTAATGAAATCATATTTCCTTTCTTCAAGGAGTCGAATCATTGCAGAATTGCTACGTATTTTCATAAACTTTAGTACAAACTTAGCATGTTCCTATTTCAGTACCGGATCAGGGCACTTGCCCAGACAAAGCCACTACCAAAGGCTGCCAGACAAATCAGATCGCCGTGTTTTACTCGCCCTTCTTCAAACGCCTCGCTTAAAGCCAGTGGGATAGAAGCCGCTGTTGTATTACCATACTTCTGTATGTTATTAAATACCTGATGATCTTCCAGCTTTAACTGCTTCTGAACATATTCTGCAATGCGCAGGTTTGCCTGATGTGGAATTAGTAAACTTATGTCTGTTGTTTGAAGATTGTTTGCATCCAGGGCTTCTTTAATTACTTCAGGAAATTTCTGTACGGCTTGTTTAAAAACAGCCTGTCCGTTCATGATCGGAAGCAGTGCTCCATTCTCAATCATTTCAGGTGTTATACGTACTTTATTTTTGCTGCCCGGATGTTCCAGCATCAGTTCTTCTGCCTGCGTGCCATCGGCATGTAAATGCGTGGAAAGGATGCCTTTGTTTTCTGTTGTTGCTTTCAATACAACCGCTCCCGCACCGTCACCAAAGATAACCGCCATATTGCGACCACGGTCAGAGAGTTCCATGATATTGGACTGGATCTCGCTGCCAACTACTAAAACGGTTTTATACATTCCTGTTTTGATGAACTGATCCGCAACAGAGAGTGCATAGATAAAACCTGCACACTGCTGACGAATATCCAGCGCCGGAATATTCGGTATACCCAATTCGCGCTGCAACAATACGCCTGCGCCAGGGAATGCATAGTCCGGGCTTAAGGTTGCGAATACAATCAGGTCAATTTCTTTTGCTTCAACCTTCGCGTTTGCTAAAGCCATCTGCGCTGCCTTAGCACCCATGTTTGAAACCGTATCAACACCTTCCTTGAAGAAGCGGCGCTCTTTAATACCCGTACGTTCCTGAATCCAGGCGTCGGAGGTTTCCATGAAAGCGGTAAGATCGTTGTTTGTTACAATCTGTTCAGGTACATAATGACCCGTTCCTAAAAGTTGTGCATGTAGTTGCATGTTGTTACAGTTATTAGCTACAGTTTGTTTCTGGCGCCAGTTAGGTAGAAAGGATATTTGCTATTCTAAGTATAGAGTTCAGGCACTTAAACATACGAACGGCGTATTTTCAGTCGACACAAAATATGCCGTAGTTTGGTATGTTTACGCAATTGTGGGTAATTAGAAATAAATCATTTATTTGCGTAAACTACCAACCACTTGTTTTTGTGCTAGATGAAATCTTTATCCAGTTGAGTAAATCCGTTTAGTTTAATATTGTATTGTTTAAATAATTTATAAAGTTGTATAAACGATTTGCGGCTTAATCCATCTAAACACTGAGTAGATGCTGGTAAATTTCTTAATTTAATTTTTAATCCCAATCCTGCTCTGGAAATATGCGTATAGTCAATAGAATATATCTTTTTAAGATCATATGTTTTGTTCTTCCAAAGGAGAATATGATTCTTTATTGTTAAAACATCATTTTCAACGATGCAATAATTGCTTTTATAAGCAGTTGAGAAAAAAGAAAGAACTTCGATGAATGTAAAAATAATTAGTGGAGTGATCCAATCTTTATTATCCATATAAACATATAAATAAAAAAATACCCACCCATAAGCAAATAAATAAAATTTCACGCGTGCAAAAATTGTTGCTTTAAATTTCCAAATTTCTGAATGCATAAAATGATTTGTTTTTTTGTTAGGCTAAGCCCAGTATTTCATAAAAAAACCGATAAGCGAACTTATCGGTTTTTATTTAAAGATTTGTTAAAGTGCTCTTCGGAATTTGCAATCCCTAAGCCGGACAAAAAGAATTTCTAAACCGATTTAATCAAGAGATTATAAATCTCTAAATCTGAGTCCAGAATTACAAGTCCTGAACAGCTACTATTTATCTAATAAAGATTGTTGTTGAACAAACCTCCAAGATTTTTAAACCTTGGAGGTTTCGTATCTATAAGTAACTATTACTTCTTTTTCTTAATCACACGCTGAACGGCTTCAACAATATGGCGATCTTTCAAACCATATTTTTCCATTAGTTCATCCGGCGTGCCGCTTTCGCCAAAGGTATCTTTAACAGCTACAAACTCAATAGGAGTAGGAAGGTTGCTTGCCAATACACGTGCAACGCTTTCGCCCAAACCGCCTAAGATATTGTGTTCTTCAGCTGTTACTACGCAGCCTGTTTTACCGACAGATTTCAGAATTGCTTCTTCATCCAGTGGCTTAATAGTGTGAATGTTGATGATCTCTGCGTTGATACCAAGCTCTGCTAGTTTTTCACCGGCAAGAATTGCTTCCCATACCATGTGTCCTGTAGCAAGGATTGTAACATCTTTGCCTTCATTCACCATCCATGCTTTTCCGATTTCAAATTTCTGATCCGGTGCTGTAAACACAGGTAATGCCGGACGACCGAAACGTAAGTATACTGGGCCCTTATGATCTGCGATAGCAATTGTAGCAGCTTTGGTCTGGTTGTAATCGCATGGATTGATTACGGTCATGCCCGGAAGCATTTTCATCAAGCCGATATCTTCCAGAATCTGGTGTGTTGCACCATCTTCTCCCAATGTTAAACCCGCATGCGATGCACAGATTTTTACATTCTTGTCTGAATACGCAACCGATTGTCTGATCTGGTCATATACGCGGCCTGTAGAGAAATTGGCAAATGTTGCTGTGAAAGGAATTTTACCGCCGACAGTCATACCTGCCGCAATAGAAATCATGTTTGCTTCGGCAATACCTATCTGAAAAAAACGTTCCGGATTTTGTTTTTCAAAATCGTTCAGTTTTAAAGAAGGGGTTAAGTCTGCACACAATGCAACTACGTTCGGGTTTGTTTTGCCTAACTCAGTCATACCGTCACCAAAACCGGAACGCGTATCTTTTTTTTCTGTAAATGTATATTTTTTCATTGTTGTAAAATCTTCTGTTGAATGGATTAATAATCACCAAGTGTTTCTTCAAGCTGCGTAAGAGCAGATGCTAGTTCTGCATCGTTCGGAGCAGTACCGTGCCACTTATGTGAGCCCATCATATAATCTACACCTGCACCCATTTCAGACTTCATCAGAATCATTGTAGGTACTCCGGTACCTTTGTTTGCCTGTGCTTTAAGAATTGTTTTCTCTAAGTCTGCAAAATCATGTCCGTCGCATGCAAGCACATTCCAGCCGAAAGCTTTGTATTTACCTGCAAGATCACCTAGTGACATTACTTTATCACATGGACCGTCAATCTGCTGACCATTGTAATCAACAAAACCAATCAGGTTGTCTAATTTTGTGTGCGGTGCGTACATTGCTGCTTCCCACACTTGTCCTTCCTGTTGTTCACCATCGCCCATCAATACATATACAAAGCGATCGTCTTTGTTTAATTTCTTTGCCTGCGCAGTTCCGCAGCCAACAGATAAACCCTGGCCCAAAGATCCTGAAGCCATACGAACACCGGGTAAGTGTGAGTGCGGAGTAGGGTGGCCCTGTAAACGGGAATTGATCTTGCGGTGTGAAACCAATTCTTTTACCGGAAAGTAACCGGAACGTGCCAGCACACTATATAAAACTGCAGAGATGTGACCATTTGAAAGATAGAAGATATCTTCGCCCACACCATCCATATTGAAATTTTTGTTGTGCTTCATTAATTTAAAATATAAAAGCACTAATAAATCGGTACAGCCTAATGCGCCACCCGGGTGACCACCTTTAGCGCCGTGTACCATACGTACAATATCTCTTCGTACCTGAGATGCAACTTTATTCAGTTCTGTGTATTCTGACATGATAATTGATTTTCTATTTTAAAATTTGTGCAGTATGCTCGTCTGTTTTTACTTTTGAAATAATTTCTTCTATCTTTCCTTTTTCATCAATGATGAATGTAGTGCGGAGTGTACCCATAAATGTTTTGCCATACATAGATTTTTCGCCCCATACACCATACTTTTCGTGAATGGATTTATCTTCGTCGGCAATTAACGGAAAAGGAAGCTCGAATTTTTCTATGAACTTTTTGTGTGACTTTGCACTGTCTGTACTTACGCCAATAACTACATAACCCGCTTTCAGCAAAGCTGTATAGTTATCTCTCAAGTCGCAGGCTTGTTTTGTACAACCAGGTGTATTGTCTTTCGGGTAGAAGTACAGAACTACTTTTTTTCCTGAAAAATCTTTTAAACGAATTGTATTTCCGTCCTGATCCACACCTTCAAATACAGGTGCTTTATCGCCAGCTTGTAGTGTCATAATGTTTTTTTATAAAGGGTTTTATTACCTGAGTTGTCTGTAACTTCAAGCTCAAACTCACCCTTTAATACTTGCGTTGGGTCTCTGAATTCAGACCAGATTAAGCCGTTTTTATGTTCGTAAAACATCATAACCCATTTGCCATCCAGCGTAGCCCGAATACTGTCGATTCCCGATCCGCGGTCAAAAATACTAAAATTTATGCGTTTTGTTGTATTTGATTTGTAGGTAATTACAGGCGGAATGGAATCTTTTATTACAGTGAATTTACCCAGATATTTCAGATCATGCATTAAACTGTCGTCCTGCCATACACCACCTTCATATTTTTTTGATACAGAGTTATTTATATTATAAAAGTAGCAGCGTTCGTTTTTATTTGCAGCAATCTGCGGGCAAAATATGATACCTATCGGCCCATAAACAGGTTCCGTAGGATTGTTGATTTCAAACGTTTCCATACCATTTACAATCAAATGGTTTTTAACACGCAGGTAAAGTGTATCGAATAAGGTTGAATCGGAAAATTGCATCGTTAAGTTATCCACAACGACTTTGCGCTTGCCCGGAGGAACCATTTCTACAAAATTATACACACTGTTAAACGATCCTGCACGTGTGGAATCCGGTAATCCTTTTCTTAAATCATACAAATAAACGGGTAATTGATTAATAAAATAAGCAGGAGCGACTTCGTTTGTTTTTTTCTTAAAATAAAAAACAGCATTTCCTGTATATCCGGCAGTGCCAATAATTTTTAATGTATTCTCAAATATTTTAAAGTCAGGAGCAGGTGAAACAGTTTTCACAACTTTTGGTGCTTGCTGCTGCTTGCCTTTAATGGCAAAGGATAAAGAAGATTGATTTCCGTTTGAATCATAAATACGTAATTCTATTTTATGCGAAGCACTATCACGTACCGCAATTTTTCCCTGCAGCGGATTCATTAAATAGAAACTTAAATTATTTCCATCGGCAACATAACATTTTTCAAAGTATTGCCTCTTTAAAATATATGTTTCATAATCAATGTGTACATTGATATAGCGGTTCTCATGAAACGGATATGTTTCCAGGTTATGATAGAATACTTCCTTACCGTCTACCTTTAATTCAATACAATTAACACCATAGGAATTATGTGTGTCATTCATTTTATCATGTACTTTAATCTCAAGTCCTATCACACCTTTTGCAGTAATCGGCTGGCTGATGGTGTATTTTCCCGGACTTACTAACTGTGCAACAAATTCTGCTCTGCCCAGATCATCGTTTACACGTGAGTCAATGTCCATGGTACGGATAGCAATTTTGTCGAATGATGGTTTAATGTTATCTACAATTTCTGTGAAACCAAACAACGCGGGATTTAATACGCGCTCCTGCATGTCTCTGATTTCAAAGTGCAGATGCGGACCGCCGCTGCCGCCGGTATTACCGGACTTTCCGATAATATCCCCTTTATTCAATGGCAATGCAATCGGCGGAACAACAATATCAATATCCGATTGTTCCAGTGTGTACAATTGATTCAATGTATATTCATGAATCTTTGCATTGAATTTATCTAAGTGCGCATACACGGTAACAAGTCCGTTGGGATGCGTAATATAAATCGTATTTCCATAACCATAAGTAGACACACGGATACGTGATACATAACCGCCTGCAGCAGCATAAACAGGCAGGCCGATTTGTCCGTCTGTCTTAATATCCATACCCCCATGAAAATGATTGGGCCTTAATTCACCCATATTAGCGGAAAGATAATTGCGCTGACCAGGTTTGATCGGAAACATAAAGTATCCTTTCGGATACCCGCCGATTATTTGTGCCGCAAGTGTTTGTGTTAACAATACACTTACAAGAAATAAGAATTTATCGAATCTCACAGGTAAGCATGTTTTTGTTTTCCAGAAATCCTTCAAGTTTGTCGCCGATAGCAATAGAGCCAACACCTTTGGGTGTGCCGGTATAAATCAGATCGCCCTTTTTTAAGGTAATGTATTGAGATATATAGGCAATTAAATAATCAATTGAAAATACCATATCGGCTGTATTGCCCGATTGCCGTACTTCGCCGTTAATGGTTAATGAAAATGAAATACTTTTCAGGTCCGGAAAGTTTGTTTTAGGTACAAATTCCGAAACAGGAGCAGAACCATTGAAACCTTTTGCAAGTGTCCATGGCAGGCCTTCTTCTTTTGCCTGCTGCTGCAGGTCGCGTGCAGTGAAGTCCAGACCAATGCCCAGTTCTTCATAATATTTGTGCGCAAATTTTTCCTGGATATTTTTACCTTCTTTTGAAATTTTTACAACAAGTTCAATCTCATGATGAATCTCTTTTGTAAAAGAAGGAAAATAAAACGGATCGTTATTTTTTGCTAATGCCGTATCGGGTTTCAAAAAAATGATTGGTGCAGCAGGCAATGGATTATTTAATTCTTTTGCATGCTCGTTGTAGTTTCTTCCTATTCCGATAATTTTCATACGTGTATCCGTGGATTATTCTGCTTGCAAAATTCTTATATTTGAGTTTAAATAACATACTATGTGGATAAGTAAGAAAATAATTTATTTAACATCAGCTTTTTTAGTAGGTGGCATATTTTATACAGCTTGTAAAACAGTGGCAGTAACAAACCGCAAGCAATTGAGTCTTGTATCTGAATCTAAAATGATAGAATTGAGTACGGCACAATACGCTACGGTTATTAATACGGGACCTTTGAGCACTAATACCGTACAGGTTGCAATGGTTAAAAAAGTAGGGAACACCATTAAGACAGCGGTTGAACAATACATGCGCGAACAGGGAAGAAGCAAGGAACTTGAAGGGTATAACTGGGAATTTAACCTGATACAGGATGATAAAACTGTGAATGCCTGGTGCATGCCGGGCGGAAAGGTTGCTTTTTATACAGGTATTCTGCCTGTTTGTATTGATGAAAAAGGTGTTGCGGTAGTTATGGGACATGAAGTAGCTCATGCGATTGCACATCACGGCAATGAGCGCATGAGCCAGGAATTGGTGGCGCAAGCGGGCGGAGAAGTTGTAGATATTGCTTTATCAACGAAATCACCTCTTACAAGACAGTTATTTGACCAGGCCTATGGGGCAGGTGCGCAGTATGGTGTTATTTTGCCATTTAGCAGAAAACATGAATCAGAAGCAGACAAAATGGGATTGGTATTTATGGCAATGGCTGGTTATGATCCGCATACAGCGATTGAATTTTGGAAACGTATGAGTACTGTAATGTCAGGTCAGGCGCCGCCGGAATTTATGTCTACACACCCTTCAGATGCCAGACGTGTAGCTGATCTGGAAGCATATTTACCGGAAGCATTGAAATATTATCAGCCTAAATAAATTAGACGGATGCTTCTAACGTATGTGCTGATCACGTTTGCTGAAAGTTTGTGTTTTAAATTCCATTATTTTACAGTATATTTTATTTATAAACAGGCTATTGAACTTAAATTTTGAATGAGTCTGTTATTTGTGGCATTGTTTTGGTTATTAGTACTATTATTGATTATACTCCTTATGAAAAAAATAATAACATCTTCTTTTATACCATCGGTTATTTTGATGACTATTGTACTCTCTTCATTCAAAACAGATCAGAAGGAAAGACCAATGGCTCCTGACTTTACGCTGGAAAATAACGAAGGCAAAAAAGTTAGCTTAAGTGATTTCAAAGGAAAAGTTGTTTACATAGATTTCTGGGCTACCTGGTGCGGACCTTGTGTTGCGGAAATTCCACATTCAAAAAAGCTCAAAGAAAAATTTGTTGGTAATGACAACGTAGTTTTTATGTATGTATCTGTTGATAATGAAGATAGTATTGATGACTGGAAAGCGTTTATCAAGAAAAAAGGTATGACGGGTGTACAATTGATTGCACGTGACGGAGGCAAAGAAGAAAAAGTAGGTGAACGTTATGGTCTTCAATATATACCACGTTTTGTATTGGTTGATAAAAATGGAAAAATCGCAGACGGAGAAGCACCTTTGCCATCTGACCAGGAGACAGAACAAATGATAAAACAATTATTAGCAGAATAAAAAATGTGTAACTTGTGCTTCCTTCGGGAAGCATTTTTTTTTGCCTGAAATTGTATCCCGGGGGCAAACGTTTATTCAATCGCTTAATAATGTATGAAAGATTATAACAAACTATTACGTTGGCTGTGGAAAGGCGCCGCTGCCATGTTTGTAGGAATTATTTTTTTATTGTTATTCGTCTATTTAAATCCGTTTAATTTATTTGGTGCATTACCCAGTATTGACGTGCTGGAGAATCCGGACAGCGATCAGGCTTCTGTTGTTTATTCAAGTGACGGAAAAATATTAGGGAAGTTTTATAATGAAATAAACCGCACAGATGTTGAATACAAAGAGCTGCCGCAGGTGTTAATAAATGCATTGATTGCTACAGAAGATTCGCGCTTCTACGATCACTCAGGTGTTGATGTAAAAGGCATTGTTGCGATTGTACCTTCATTAATGCTTGGAAAGAAAAGAGGCTCCAGTACATTGACACAACAGCTTGCAAAAAATTTATTCAGTTTAAGAAGAGCCGAAGAATATACTGGTTTTTTTGATAACGCAATTGTTCATAAGATTAAAGAATGGTTCATTGCTATTGAATTGGAGAAGGCATATTCAAAACAGGAAATTCTACTGATGTATCTGAATACAGTTGAGTTTGGGAATAACAGTTATGGCATCAAGTCTGCGGCTAAAAAATATTTCAGTAAAAATGTTTCAGAGCTTACACTGCCTGAAGCCAGTTTATTGATCGGAATGTTAAAAGGTCCGTCATTATATAATCCACGCAAAAGACCTGAATTGGCATTAAACAGACGCAATACTGTAATGGATCAGATGGTAAAGTATGATTATTTATCTTCTGCTGAAGCTACTGTTGCGAAGACAAAGCCATTGAATCTGAAATTTCAGGATGACGGGGAAGCATCTGGACTCGCTCCTCATTTTAGAAATTATCTGAAGAAGATTATGTTCAATTGGTGCAAAGAACATGACATGCATCTGTATGAAGATGGTCTTAAAATATATACAACCATTGATACACGTATGCAGGCAGCGGCAGAAGCTGCAATGCGCAAGCACATGAGCTTTTTGCAAAAAGAATTTGATAAAAGCTGGAAAAAAACAGATCCGTGGACAAAATCTGATCCTGACCTGGTGAAACGTTTGCTTCAGACAACGGCTCATTATAAAGAAGCAAGTGAAGAGCTGAATGGCAATGAAGCATTAATCATGAAGGAGATGAAGAAGCCTGTCTCTATGCAAATATTTACCTGGCATGGACGCGTAGATACCATGATGTCGCCGATTGATTCAATCAAGCATTCATTGAAAATGCTGCGGACCGGCTTATTCTCAATGGATCCTAAAACAGGTTTTGTACGTGCATGGGTTGGTAATATTGATTATGCTTACTATCCATTCGATCACGTAATACAAGGCAAACGCCAGGCAGGATCTACATTTAAACCTATTTTGTATGCGTATGCCATGGAAGAAAAAGGTTTGACGCCCGATTCAAAATTTCCGGATGCACCGATCAGTATTCCGATTCCGGGCGGCACAACGTGGACGCCAAATAACAGTAACGGAAAATATTCGAATGAAGAGCTGACGCTTCGGCAAGCATTGGCAAGATCTGTAAATTCTATCAGCGCACAGCTGATGAATCTGGTTGGGCCGGATTCTCTGGTGTCTTTTGCAAAGCGCATGGGTATTAAGAGTGAGCTGGATCCTACACCATCGCTGTGTTTAGGAACAGGAGACGTTACCTTGTTTGAAATGGTAAATGCATACAGTGTATTTGTAAATGAAGGCATCTGGACACAGCCGCAGTTTTTATTACGCATTGAAGATAAGTACGGAAACATACTGGAAGAATTTAATACCAACAGCCATCACGTGATCAACGAAGAAACTGCTTACAACATGATTGAGCTTTTAAAAGGTTCGGTAGAAGAAGCAGGAGGAACATCCGTAGATCTGAGAAGCAAGTTTGGCATACAAGGCGAACTGGGCGGAAAGACAGGTACAACCCAGGAATCTGCAGATGGCTGGTTTATGGGCATCACACCAAATCTTGTTACTGGTGTCTGGGTAGGCGGAGAGAAGCGTGTGATTCATTTCAGTACCATGACCTATGGCCAGGGAGCGCGTATGGCCCTTCCTGTCTGGGCGTATTATATGCAAGGTGTGCAGAAAGATCCTGCAATCGGCTATCCTGCATCGTTGTTTTCGAAACCTGATGGCACATCTGATTCTCTTGTAACAAAAGGAACCGAACATTTGCTGAATGAAGAAATGCTGCCTGCTGTTGAAGATGAAAAAGAATGGTAATATATTTTTTGATACATATAGTATGATTAATAATAAAAGAAAGTGGTTATCAATCTCAGTAACATTAGTATTGGCTGGTGTTGTAACCATTTTAGGTATTTATGGAATCGGCCAATACGGACTAGCTTTATTTATTTTTACACCTCTTTTCATAGGAGCTGGTTCAATAATATTGTATGGCTATAACAATGGCACTGCTTTAACTGTAAGAGAAGCAAACAAAATTGGATTTACAACATTAGGAGTATTTACTGCTTTGCTGATGATTTGTGCAATAGAGGGCATAATATGTATAGTAATGGCTGCTCCATTAGCAATTTTATTGACGTGGTTGGGTAACATGATTGGCTATACAATTATAAATAAGACTCCGACAAATTCTACATCTGTATTTTTAGTGCTGTTTTTTTGTATTCCCTTAGTATCATTTGTAGAGAAAGATATTCAGCCAACATATCATAC
>FTDL01000118.1_pt1 | contig 21284 bp, 20 predicted proteins | sample 1639951 | NCBI WGS metagenome assembly FTDL01 (sample SAMEA3914869, study PRJEB12502) | metagenome | biome: forest; material: soil | place: USA | collected 2012-03-12 | depth 0.1 m
AGTAAATTTTATACAACTATAAATAGTTGATTTTGATTGATACAAAAATAAAAATGCCACCTTTCATTGGGTGGCATTTTCGTGTATGGTAAATGGAATGTATAAGAAATTTATGCTAATATACGAACCGGATCTTCAAGATAACTCTTCAGTGTCTGTAAGAACGCTGAACCTACTGCGCCATCTACTACACGGTGATCGCAAGCCAATGTTACTTTCATTATGTTACCAACTACAATCTGACCATTCTTAACGATTGGAGTCTGTTTAATACCACCCACAGATAAGATACAAGCATCCGGTGAGTTGATGATTGAAGTAAATTCTTCAATACCAAACATACCTAAGTTAGAAATCGTGAACGTGTTACCGGACATGTCTGCCGGCTGTATTTTTTTGCTCTTAGCTTTTGCGCCAAGCTCTTTAACCTCGTTTGAAATATGAGACAATGATTTAGAATCTGCAAAACGAACTACAGGAACTACTAAACCATCTTCAATAGCAATTGCAACGCCAATGTGAATGTGGTGGTTCACACGAATTTTATCACCCTGCCAGGAAGCATTCACCATAGGGTGTTTGCGTAATGCCGCAGCAGATGCACGGATTACCATATCATTGAATGATACTTTCGCTGTTGCTACTTCATTGATACTTGCACGCGCATCGATTGCTTTATCCATGTTGATTTCCATGGTTAAGTAGAAATGCGGTGCAGTAAATAAGCTTTCAGATAAACGTTTCACTATTACTTTACGCATTTGTGAAACTGGTACCTCATCAAAGCTTTCCTGACCAACTACGTTTGGTAAAGAAGTCGCCGGAGCACTTGCGCCTTTTGCAGGAGCAGCAGCGTCTGAAGCCTTGAAGTTCTCAACGTCGCGTTTTACAACACGGCCATGATCACCTGTACCTTTAACCTGTCTGATATCAATACCTTTATCTGATGCGATTTTACGTGCCAACGGAGAAATCTTAGCTCTTTCATCCGATGATGATGCAGTGTTGTTTGCTGCCGGTGCATTATTTGCTGCAGGAGCAGCCGTTGAAGTTGTTGTTGTAGGTGTGCTTGCAGTAGCAGGAGCTGCAGACGGCTTGCCGCCGTTTTTATATGCATTGATAATCGGTGTTACATCTGTTCCTTTTTCACCAATGATAGCAATAAGGCCGTCGATTTTTACCGCATCTCCTTCTTTTACTTCAATATGAAGAAGCGTTCCATCTTCATACGACTCCATTTCCATGGTAGCCTTATCGGTAGCTACTTCTGCAAGCAACTCACCGGATTTCACTGCATCTCCTACTTTTTTGTGCCATGCTACAATCGTTCCTTCAACCATTGTATCACTCATCTTAGGCATTAAAATAGCTTCTGCTTTGATTGAAGATAAATCTACTGCCGGTGCAGCAGACGCCGCTGCCGCTGCAGGTGCTTCCGTTTTCGGAACTTCTGCCTGTGCCTTAGCTTCAGCAGCTGATGCTGGTGCACCACCACCTTTTATTTGTTGTATTAATGCGTCTATATTTTCTCCGTCTTTACCAATGATAGCAATAGCTCCATCGATCGGAACTGCGCTTTTAGCTTCAGCTGCAATGTAAAGAAGTGTTCCATCTTCGTAAGATTCCATTTCCATGGTAGCTTTATCCGTCTCAACTTCTGCTAAAAGGTCTCCGGATTTCACCTTATCTCCTACTTTTTTGTGCCATGCCGCGATCACACCTTCTGTCATGGTATCGCTCATTTTAGGCATTTTAATCAATTCAGCCATTATCTTTTATAGAGATTAAACGTATTCTTTGAATTCAAAAATACGTTTTTTACAATAAATTCCCACTACTGAGTATAGAATTTATGTACGTATTTCTGCCCAGCATTTTATATTATATATGAAATATTTTGAAGCCGGTTATTAATGAACTGTTTGTTAAATAGTTGCTATATACATGATGCAGATATCTGTATCATTTTGTCTGTAACATTCATGCTGCATTTTAGGTTCTGTATTATTCTGCTATCAACCCGCTCAAATGTCGTTGATCGTTTGTTGTAATTATTTTCACACCTCTGGCATTCGCCTCCAGAATATACAGACATAGATTTCCATGTTCAAACTGATCCATTTTAGTCAGTTCAACACCTGTTAACCAGCTTAATAAAATACGCATGGCTCTTCCGTGCATACACAACAATATCGTGTCATACGGAATTTGAAGCATTTCCTGTATAACCGGCTCCTGGCGTTTCTGTACATCAACCGGACTTTCTCCACCCCACATTTTAAATTCAATATCCCCCTTCTGCCAACGTGCCAGCAGATCTTTATATGCATTATGTTCTGTTGAAGTGGCAACTTTACCATCCATTTCCCCCCAACTGATCTCGTTCAAACCCGGTCGTATAAAATGCGGAACAGGTTGATCAATAAATGCTTGTACGGATTCAATACTTCGGTTCAGTGCAGATGTATAGACAACATCAAACGGAATATCTTTATATGCATTGTAAAACGCTTGAGCCTGTGCTCTTCCTGTTTCATTCAACGAAGCATTCACCGCACTGCCCTGAACGATTCCTTTTTTATTGTATTCAGTTTGCCCGTGGCGGACAAGGTATATTTTTTTGGTACTCAAAATTATTCTACTTTTGTTTGTCTACGAATATTACTTACAAGTATAATGATAAATACAAACATAACGCTTGAAGAACTAAATAAACTCAGCCTGAATACAATGGGCGAACACTTGGGTATTATTTTTACAGAAGTAGGCGAAAATTATATTTGCGGTACTATGCCGGTAGATAACAGAACCAAGCAACCAATGGGATTGTTACATGGCGGGGCATCAGCAGTTTTAGCAGAAACACTTGGCAGTATTGGTTCATATTTATGTGTAGACATGAAAACACAAGCCTGCGTTGGCTTAACAATTTCATGCAACCACATACGTGCAGCTAAAAGCGGGTTGGTAATGGGAAAAGCTACGCTACTGCACGAAGGTGGCAAAACACACATCTGGAATATAGATATTACAAACGACCAGCAACAACTGGTTTGCAGCAGTAGATTAACGGTGATGGTGTTGGATAAAAAATAGCATGAATCTTTCTACAGCAATTGATAAAGAAACAGCTGAAATTCTTGGCAGCAAAGCCTTAATCAAAGGCAGTTTGTATGCAGCCATTGAACATTCTTATGCAGTCGCCTGCTGGTCAATGCCAGAATCTGCACAGTGGGATATTGTTATTGATCCGCAGCCTGTTACGCTTGCTGCTTCTAAAACACCTCGTTTACATAGTCTTGCTTCCGGATATCTGATTGCACCTTTTAATGCCGGAGAAAAAAAATATTTTATCCAAAACCGCATACATATTGTTATTGGCAAACAGACTACTTATCATGCAGATCCTGGTTTTGAATCTGCTCTTGAAACAGTAAAAAAAACCGGCCATAGTAAAGAAAAAGCATTGATCGGCAACTTACTTCCCAAAGCAGCATCGGTCACCGTTGCTACATCTGAAAATTATCAGGCTAGTGTTGAAGCGGCGAAGAAAGTAATTCAGACAGAAGGTTTGCAGAAGGTTGTACTGGCGCGTTCTAAAACACAACCCGTTTCTGTTGATCAGCTGGAAACCGTTGTACTGAACTTGCGCGCGCAATATCCCTTATCATGTATTGCTATTCATTTCCATCCGGAAACAGGTTTATGGATGAGTGCAACACCTGAATTGCTTTTGTCTACAGAAGCAGATGGGATCTTTAAAACAGTTTCCCTTGCAGGCACACAAAAATACGATCCTTCCGTTCCGATCCGCGACGTATCCTGGACACATAAAGAAATTGAAGAACAAGCATTGGTATCCCGTTATATCATCAATTGTTTTAAAACAATACGCTTGCGCGAATACATAGAACAAGGCCCCCGTACCATACAATCCGGTAATCTTCTGCATTTGAAAACCGACTTCACAGCAAATGCACGTGAATTGCATATGGAAGAGATTGGCACTACGATGCTACAACTGCTGCATCCTACTTCTGCGGTATGCGGTATGCCAAAAAAACCGGCGTTGGATTTCATACACAAATACGAAAACTTCGACCGTAAATTATTCAGCGGTTATTCAGGCCCTGTAAATATAAATAAAGAAACATCGCTTTATGTTACACTGCGCTGCGCACAGATCCATGCGGACGCCATTACATTATATGCAGGTGCCGGTATTACATCAGATTCGGTGGCTCAGCGCGAGTTTGAAGAAACGAATCTGAAAATGGATGTTATTGGAAAAGCTTTTAGTAATTTATACCTCAACTGTTAGAAACCGTCTTGCAAGCAATCTACGATATACCGGAAATACTCTTTCAACATGGCGTAACGGACGTTGTCTTGTCGCCCGGCTCCCGTTGTGCCCCACTCAGCATTGCATTTGCACGCCATAAAAAATTACAGATAAAGGTTGTACCCGATGAGCGTTCGGCAGCTTTTATAGCGTTGGGCATGTCCTTGCAGACGCAAAAACCTACAGTGTTAATCTGTACATCAGGCTCGGCACTATACAACTATGCTCCGGCTATTGTTGAAGCATATTATCAACGCGTGCCGCTGATTGTATTAACAGCAGACCGCCCACCGGAATGGATCGACCAGAATGATGGGCAAACGATTCGTCAGCAGGAAATCTACGGCAAGCACAGTAAAGCATTCTTTCAGTTATCTGCAGAACATGAATTACCAGCGACGCAATGGGAAACATACCGCAAAATAAACGAAGCGGTTTCAATTGCAGAAGCCTATCCCAAAGGACCTGTACATGTAAATATTCCATTCAGAGAACCGTTTTATCCGAAAGAAGAAATAATATTCTCAGAATCGCCAACTGTAATTAAGCGTGAACAACCGCTGCATACTTTAAGCGAAGTACAATGGAAAAACATTCAGCAGAAACTGGATTCCTATAAAAAAATACTGTTCGTTGCTGGGCAGCAGCCATACGATGAATCTCTTCGTTTAAAAATCGGAAACATCAAAGCACCGTTTATCGGTGAAGTTGTTTCAAACCTGCATGGTGTGCGTAATGTCATTTACATGCACGATACCATGCTTACTTTTATTCCGTTGTCCGAATTAGAAGAACTGAAGCCAGATCTGGTTATATCATTTGGCGGCGCATTGCTTTCAAAATGGCTGAAACAATTCATCCGCAGCAATCATACAATTGATCATTGGTATGTCGGTCCGGACGTAACCACGCCGGATGTATTTCAACAACTGACAGAAATTATTTCTGTTCAGCTGAATGAATTCATATCCAAAACAACCATTGCTTCAGCTTCACAGGATCAGTATCTGCAACGCTGGATACAACAGCAGACACATATTATACCTGCTGTCCGTGAGTTTAACACAAAAGAACGTACATTCAATGAGTTTACTGCAATCTTTGATGTACTCGCACATTTACCTGCATTTACAAAACTACATCTGGCAAATAGTATGTCCGTGCGTTATGCCAACACGCTTGGTATTGCACAGCGTTCTGCAGAAGTATTTGCCAACAGAGGTACCAGTGGTATTGATGGTGTGATCAGCACTGCGTATGGGTATGCGCTAAAAACACATCAGCTGGTAACTGTTATCACAGGCGACTTAGCATTCTTCTATGACCGCAATGCATTCTGGAATAATTACAAGCCATCAAACCTTCGCGTAATTTTGTTAAATAATCATGGCGGTGGTATTTTCCGTATGATCGACGGACCTGCAGCTTTGCCTGAACTGGATGATTTTTTTGAAACAAAACAGACATTAACGGCTAAAAATCTGGCAGCCGAGCAAGGTCTGGAATACACACTCTGCAAAAACTACAACGACCTGAACCGGGCCCTGGAAGCTTTCTTTCAACCATCCATGTTTGGAAAAATTTTAGAAATAGAAACAGATTCTACAAAAAATACAGAAGTATTTAAGCGGTTTAAAAAGAATATACAACAGTTTTATTCGAAGTAGATATAACAAATTCCAAACTGCAATCCTCATATAAGAAAAAGATCCTATGAATTATCTTCATAGGATCTTTTTCTTATACTATTATCCGTTAGAATTTTTTTGTTATTTGGAATTTAAATTTGTCACTGCCCGCTTCAATGACAGAATATAACCATAATGTAACCCTTCGTGAAAAACAACATAATTGATGCAGTCTTCAATTGTGTGCAGCTCTATGCCATAACGGTTGATGAATGTTTTGAAATCTGCAAAGTGCCCTTGTTCGTAATCGCTCTCTAAGCGATCAATGGTCGGGATTAGCAATTTTTTAATTGTTTCAATAGCACCCGATGAAATAACGCCTTCCGGTTTTGTTTCTGGTTTAAATAATTTGATATATCCTTCATCCACAACAATTGGTTTTCCGGAACGCGTATAACATAAACCCTGCTGGCTCGCTATTAAATGTCCAAGATTCCAGATGATGTTATTGTTGTATCCGGAAGGAATTGTATTCAATTGTTCATCTGTCAATTCACTTACAATTCCTTTAATAGATTGGCGTGTTTTACGAATAATCTCAAGTTGTTTTTTCATGACAATAATTATAAAACTTCTTCGAATGTATTTCCTTTATTCATATCTCCTGTTTCAAAGCCCCGTTTAAACCAATAGATACGCTGCTCGGAAGTGCCGTGAGTAAAACCATCCGGCTGTACGTAACCACGCGCCAGTTTTTGTAAGTGGTCATCTCCTACGGCACCTGCCGCGCTTATTGCTTCATCAATATCTCCCGGCTCAAGGGCATCATGCATTTGCTGATCGTAATGCGCCCATATGCCTGCATAAAAATCGGCTTGCAATTCTACCGCAACAGATAATTTGTTAGCCTCTTTCTCACTCAAACCTTGCGTTTCATCCGCTACTTTTTCTGAAGTACCTAATAAGTTCTGTACATGATGACCAACCTCATGTGCAATCACATAGGCAATAGCAAAGTCACCACCTTCAGCTCCGTATTTATTTTTCAACTCATCAAAAAAAGCAAGGTCAATATATACTTTCTGATCTGCCGGACAATAGAACGGGCCGATCGCTGAACTTGCATTTCCGCAACCCGATTGGGTTGCATCTCTGAACAGAACAAGTTTAGGCTCAACATATGTTTTCCCTGCGTCGGCAAACAATTTATTCCATACATCTTCCGTATCTGCCAGCATCACACGTACCATTTTCCCCATTTCTTCGTCTTCTGCGCTTAAAGGCTGCTCTGCATCGTTCTGTTGTGAAACGCTTACCTGTTGTTCTATCTGATTTAAAGCCTGTGCGCTATCTCCTCCCAAAAATAGCTGAAGCAGAAAAAAAACAAGGCCGATCGCTCCTCCGCCCAAAGCTATTTTCCCACCTCCTGAAAAACCTCTGCGGTCTTCAACATTCCCGCTCTCTCTTCTGTTTTGCCATTTCATATTTTATGAGCTTCTGTTTTTTGTAAAATATTGTCTGTTCAACAGACTAAAACAATTGTTTCATGTGTGTTTGCAAATACTATAGAAATTAAGAAATAAAAATCACTCTGCGAAATTTATAGCCGCACATAAAACAAAAATGGTCACGCTTGTTAGTGTGACCATTTTTGTTTTATGTGAAAGAAAAATGAATTACTTCTGTTTTTCTACATAGTTTGAGTTTTTGATCATCTCTTCAAAATATAAAATAGACCAGATTATATTTGTCTTTTCAGAGTATGGAATAACATCGTCTAATGTTTCGTTTAAAGAGGTAACAAAAGCAGCTTTGTTTTTTGCTTCTTTATCCAAGTGTGCAATATTTATGTCTGTTTCCGGAATAGACATATCGTTGAACGTAGCGCCTGGCTCAGGGTGTAGAGAAAGGAACGGAAGAATTTCAATCAGATATGCTAAACGTGCCTTATAAATATTGATCAGATCAAGTTTCGGTAATTTACTCAACTCGTCTTTTGTATAGTATTTTGTAATTTTCGGAATTTTAACAAATGCATGAGCTGTATCTTTTCCTAATGTTTTGAATGCAGGAGCCGAAACAGTTTCTTGTGTATGTGTAAAGCTCAATAAAGCAAACATACTCGCCAAACCTAAAACAAATACAATTGACAGTTTTAGAATGTTGTTTTTCATATAATTAATTAAATTTTATTGGGATTATTTATTATAAAGTTAGCGGAAATCCTTTTTCAATGAATTGAAGGGCACTTTTTTGTTTCACCAAGTTATCCACATAACTTATACTCAACAAGATATATAAACTTCTATAAATAACCAATTTAAATATTAAAAAAAAGCGTACGATTTATTTTTAGATGCTAGCTTTTCTATCTCTTCTTGAGTAAAAGAGCAAGAGTAAATATTTCTGATGCCATTTTCTTTTTAAGTACCGGAAGCAGATTACAAAGTTTACGTTTAATAAATAAAAGAATAGTCTAAGCAATAGCAGGTAGTAGGTACACTACGCTTACAAAACCAATATGTAAGCGCAAGTGACTGTATTTTTAGTATCTTTACAGCCTTAAATTTATATAAATGATTTCGATTGACGGACTGGCTGTTGCATTTAGTGGCAATACCTTATTTAGTGATGTTACATTCAACATTAATGATACTGACAGAATTGCCCTAATGGGTAAAAACGGTGCGGGAAAATCTACCATGCTGAAAATTATAGCAGGTGTTGATAAACCTACCCGTGGCAAAATTACAGCACCTAACGGAGCAGTGATTGCGTACCTTCCTCAGCATTTGCTGGTAAAAGATGACAGCACTGTTTTTGAAGAAACATCAAAAGCATTTTCAACGGTACTGGCATTAAAAAAAGAAATTGACGAACTGAATCATCAGCTGGAAACACGTACCGATTATGAATCGGATGATTATATGAAAATCATTGAACGTGTGTCTGAAGTAAGCGAACAATATTATTCCATAGAAGAAGTAAACTTTGATGCCGAGGTAGAAAAAACATTGCTTGGTCTTGGCTTTTTGCGTGAAGATTTTACCCGTCCATGTTCAGAGTTTAGCGGTGGCTGGAGAATGCGTATTGAACTTGCTAAAATTCTCTTACAAAAGCCTGATCTGATTTTACTGGATGAGCCAACCAATCACCTCGATATTGAGTCCATTCAGTGGCTGGAAGATTTTTTAGTAAATAGTGCTAAAGCCGTAATGATCATTTCTCATGATAAAGCATTTGTGGATAATATTACGAACCGTACGATTGAGGTTACGATGGGCCGCATTTACGATTATAAAGTAAACTATTCCCATTATCTCGAACTTCGTAAAGAACGCCGTCAGCATCAGCAAAAGGCATTTGATGAACAGCAGCGTTTCATTGCAGATACAACAGAATTTATCGAACGTTTTAAAGGCACATATTCAAAAACACTCCAGGTACAGTCGCGTGTTAAAATGCTTGAGAAACTTGAACCAATTGAAGTAGATGAAATAGATACTTCAGCATTAAGTTTGAAATTTCCGCCGGCTCCGCGTTCCGGTAATTATCCGTTAATTGTAACAGAACTTACAAAAAAATACGGCGATCATGTAGTTTTTCAAAACGCGTCTCTAACTATTGAGCGAGGAGAAAAGGTTGCTTTTGTCGGTAAAAACGGTGAAGGTAAATCAACTCTGATCAAAGCAATCATGAAACAGATTGAATTTGAGGGCGGCTTGGAATTAGGGCACAATAGTATGATTGGTTACTTTGCACAAAACCAGGCTTCTTTGCTGGACGAAGAACTTACCGTATTTCAAACAGTTGATACTATAGCCGTTGGCGATATCCGTACGAAAATCCGTGATATTCTAGGTGCGTTTATGTTTGGTGGCGAAGCCTCTGCAAAGAAAGTAAAAGTACTTTCTGGTGGCGAAAAAACACGTCTGGCGATGATCAAATTATTGCTTGAACCTGTCAATCTGCTTATCCTGGATGAACCTACAAACCACCTGGATATTAAAACCAAAGACATCTTAAAAGAAGCATTGCTTGCTTTTGATGGTACTATTATACTCGTTTCTCACGATAGAGATTTCTTAAACGGTTTGGCCACTAAAGTTTTTGAATTTGGAAATAAGCGTATTAAAGAACACTTCGAAGACATTAATGGATTTCTGCGTAATAAAAAAATGGACAACCTGAAAGAGATTGAACGCAAAGTTAAATAATAGACACATACTAAAAGTTCCCGGCTGATGTTATTAAGATTAATTACATTGGTTGGGAATTTTGATTTAGATACGGCAAATTGAAATATACTAACTTAAAAATGTAACCGTTTAATCAGATAAACAGTACATAGTTACCATGAAGCAATTAATTAGTGTTTGTATTTTATTTTTTCTTGGACTGAACGGTTTCAGTCAGGCAGATACAATTGTTTCAAGTAATGAAAAAATTGCCTGTAAAGTAGTCAAAATCCGTACAGACTCTATTATATACAAAGTATTACCCTCTGAAGCGATTCATTCTATTTCTAAAAAAGAGGTCGATAAAATTATATACAAAAGCGGTAAAACCTTTTCTGTAAAAGAAGACATCAGTATCCGGCATGTAGAAGGCGTTTCGAATTTTAATGACGTAGCAATAACATTTATAGAATCTGACGTTAAAGATTTTGTAAAGATGCTGGACGTTGAAGTAAAATACCAGCATGTAACGCTGACAAGTCAGGATAAAGCATTAGAAAAAGCGTACCGGTTATTGAAAATACAAGCGTCTATGAAAGGCGCCAATGTTATTTATATTCCGGAGCAGCCTGCATTGAAAATGAGTGTGGAACCTGATACAAACGTTACTAAATTGTATGGCATAGCCTATTGTGATAAATTGCCTTCAATAGAAAGTTTTGAAAAATTGATCGGAGAAAAAAATGATTTTGCTTCAACGATACAATGGTATAAGCACATTAGCAGACAGGATGTATATCAATTATATTTCAATGGCAGATTTACCATCAATGAAATTTTCACAGAAGAAGGGATTTTGTATGTAGAAGGCGAGTTGAAAAGCTTTCCGAGAGTTAAAACATTTCGTATAATTTCTATTTCAGCCAGATCATTTATGCTCTACTTTGAAATGGGGGAAAACGCCTATAATGTACGCGTAGACTTATAGTCTTAATTTGTTTTTTATAGATTATATTTTGGGAAAATCAATATACAGACTACTTAACAATAAATTCCTGTTCAGCTAATTCGTTCCCGTTAATCACAATAGCCAGCTTATGCTTACCTGTGTAATGCTTGCGTGTAGTTAAATCTTTAAATGAAAGTTTTTTATTGAATGTAATTATAGTATCTGCAGGAAATGTATTTTCTGTAATCTTAAACAATTTGCGGTTAGGTTTACCGTTAGCTTTCATATAATACACCGCAAATTCAATCCTGAGTTTTAATAGTTTTTTTGAATCAGTTTTCAATTCGAACGAAAAAGATAATGTATCTCCAATCTGAACATTTTTCTTATTCAGCTTCAGATTGTGAACCGTACAGGATACATTCGTTTGCAGATCAAACAGGCCAAGTACTTCACTATGTGCTTTCTTTAGTAAAGTGCGCGAGCCATGTTTAATAATCCAGTCCGTGTTTTTTGATTTGCCTTTCCATTTTTTTATTAAACCAATAACTATATCCGGATTATCTTTTGCTATGTCATTCAGATTATTGGCAACACTTTTCCGGATGTATTCTGCTTCATCATTTTTAAGATTTTCGAGAATAGGCAATATTAGTTCCGGGTCTTTTTTAAATGCAGGTATTGCCATTCCCCAAGGCAATCGCGGACGGCAACCTTCGCTGGCAAAGCGACGGACATTAACGCTTTTGTGTGTAGACCATTTTAGCATTTGTTTCATTACTTTATCCGGATGTTTGATTAAGAATGAACGAATTGCAAACTCACAACTTGTGTATTGTGTTATCTCTTCAATGGCGTTCAATGATAACGTAAGATTTTCCTGTCCGAATATATCTACATATTCTGCCAGAAAAAGGTATTGAAAACTCTGATTGTTGTTTGTGGCACCTCTCAACAGACGTACCCATTCAATAATTGTTTCAATATCCTTAACATAATCCTGATGCAGGAATTGATGCAACACATGAGCCAGATGCTTCATACGTTGTTTCAATTCTCTCTTTTCCCATTCTGCATCAAAGACAGCTTTCGTAAATGCTTTTGTATTTAATGTCGGATGTACCTGTTTTAATGACTTCGTTAAAGAGTCTACAAAATCAGGTGAATAAAGATTTTTTAATTGTTCAGCCATGAACTAATAAGAATTATGAGCCGCCGCCGCGGAATAAATTATGAATTACGTAGAAATTAAATCGCAATACCAGAACCCTTTCGTCTGCACAGGTGAGTTACATACATCGTCAAAAGTATACTCCAGGGGTTTATAAATTCTTTCTCCCAATGCAATATCAATGGGATTTTTAAATAAAGGTCCGTCATAACAAAACGTATGATATTCTCCATTCTCACCACAAGGGTCCACACTAGAAGGTAAAGCTTTTACAAAATTTTCATTTATCTCCTTTCCTACCCAGCTTTTATCAAAATAGCCGTCGTTGATGCAACAGGTTACAGTCTTAAATTTTTGTGTTATAAAATTATAGATCAATTCCGTTGTATCTTTTTTCCATAAAGGAAATACTGCTGTTAATCCAACTTTAGCCAGATTTTTTTCTCTGTATGCACGCAAATCTTCCAGAAAAATATCACCGAAGATTACATGCGTAATACCTTCAGATTTGGCTTGAAGTAACGCAGCTTCCATCAGTTGCTCATACTCCGTGTGTGTGCCTTCTTTAATACGGATTTTTATGCCTGCAATACCTATGGATTCAATTTGCTTATCAAGCAATTCTTCCCGCACACCATGCATAGAAATACGTTTGTATGAATCATTTACTGTAGTGAGTAAATATTTTACATCAAACAGTTTTTCAGAAAGCACTTTATATAAGCAATAAGACGAATCTTTGCCTCCGCTCCAGCAAAAGATCGCTTTAGGTACTGTTATATTATTTTTTAAATCCATACGGGCAATGTCTGCAGCCATTTTGACAACAATAGCCGCGTTTTAAATGATACCAGTCTGTAAATACATACAAACTATTCTCTATATAATAATCAATGTCTTCAATTAAGCCCGAGTTTTTAGGCAGATCCTTAGCTTTATTTTGCAAAGCATTCTCAGGTGTAATAGTTGCAACATAATTTTTTATTTTCAATGTTATTTTTTGTTTCAAACACGATGCACACAAACAATCTTTATCTGCTTGTTCAGATATTATTGCAGGATATCCCATGCACCAGCAGTCACCGGAACTGCTTTCACAGCTAAATGATTGTTTGCAGGAAGAACATTGAGTCATATAATATGCTATGATTTCATTTTAATAACAGCCAGCAACATAGTCAAAAAACACTGCTTCAAAAAACATTATATTCACTTTAACATCCAGGCTTTTGAACTTAATACAAATGCATATAAATAAAAACGTATGTTGCTTACCAAGTCTAATTATTTATATATATTTTCGATTATATAATTACACATACATGTCAAAAGCAGAATCTAATATTGCCATAGTTGGCGCATTTACGGCTAATTTATTAATTGCAGTCATTAAATTTATTGCTGCTGCTATAACCGGCAGTTCTGCCATGCTATCTGAAGGCATACACTCAATGGTTGATACAGGCAATACAGGTTTACTATTATTTGGTGATTACAGAAGTAAAAAGAGCCCTACCCCCAGTCATCCGTTTGGTTATGGAAGAGAATTATATTTCTGGAGTTTAGTTGTTGCCATATCTCTGTTTGCGGTTGGCGGCGGCATGTCTATCTACGAAGGGATTCTGCACATTCAGCATCCTCAACCAATAGAAGACCCACTGCTGAATTACATTGTAATCGGCTTTGCGTTTGTACTAAGTGCAGTCTCTCTGTTTATAGCTGTAAAGAAATTCTTGAAGGACAATCCGGATAAATCTTTTTGGAGAGCAATAAAAGAAAGTAAAGATCCGGGCACCTTCAGTATTCTGTTTGAAGATAGTGCAGATTTAATGGGGCTGGTAGTTGCTTTCCTGGGTGTGTATCTTGGCCACACGCTAAACAATCCATACATTGATGGTGCTGCTTCGATTGTGATAGGCGTAATATTATCCTCCTTATCCTTAATGCTGGCATTTGAAACCAAAAGTTTATTGATCGGAGAAAGTGCTGATCAGGCACTTATTGATAAGGTTGTAGTGATTATTAAAGAAAACCCTGCTGTTGTTAATGTACGTAGTCCGTTAACACTGCATTTCGGACCAAAAGATATTTTATTGGCGGTAGATATTCAATTTGATGAAAAATTAGTAATGAATGATATTGCTAAAAGCATTGATCAGATTGAGTCGAGGATCCGCCATCAATTTCCCGAGATCAAACGAATTTATGTTGAAATAAAATCAATAACCTATTTTTCGGAGCCCACACACAAACCTGTTTAAAACTAAAATGCCCTTCATGTAATTTGCATGAAGGGCATTTTAGTTTTAAACAGACAACAATTATCCTTTCAGGATTCGTAGCTTATCTGTTAATTTTTTCAGCTCTTCTTCAGCTTCGGTAATCTTTGCTGCTACCTGATCTTTCAATGCAGAAGCTTTAGGAGAATTTGCAAAGAAAGCCATGTTATTTTTATACTGGTCAATTTCAGATTTAACATTGCCGGCTTTGCGCTGGAGATCTTTTATTAGAGATTCTACATGCTTTGTACCACCTTGCTTTACTTCAATTTTTAACTGAAGTTTTTCTTTTGATTCAGTATCCAACGGCATCTTTTCAATCAGTGCAAGCAATACTTCTCTGAATTTATCCTGTATTGTTTTTTTATTATCCATAGGAACATAACCAAGCTCTTCCCATTTCTGGAGATGTGCCATCAGGTTTTCTTCTGTCTCTGCAGCACTACCTTTTACCTTGGCTTCAAGTTCTTTTAAATACGCTTCCTTCGCCTTTAAATTCTCCATCAGCGCTGTTTCTGCCTGCACCTTAAGATCTCTTTGCTGTTGAAAAAACTTATCACATGCAATTTTAAAACGATCGTATACACTGTCTTTAAACTTGATAGGAACCTGACCTATTTTAGCCCATTCCTTCTGAAGCTGAATCAGTGCTTTAGAAGTAGCTGCATAATCTTCGTTATCTTGTAAGGCTTCTGCTTTTTCACAAAGCAGTATTTTCTTATCTAAATTTTCTTTACGTTTTGCATCCAGCTTTTTAAAGAAAATATTTTTATTCGAAAAAAACTTTTTCCCAGAAGCCCAAAAATCTTTTGACAATTCTTTCAGTTTATCTTCCGGCACCTGACCGATTTTTTTCCACTCTTCCTGAATATGCAAAACAGCATCCGATTTTTCTTTCCAGTCATCAATTTTTTCTGAAACAAAATCTTCATACTCTTTTAGCTTTTCGATCAGGGCAAGCTTCAATGCATAGTTCGCTTCTTTAATTTTTATAAGTTCTTCTAAAAACTGCTGACGTTTTGCATGCAATGTATCGCTGGCATGCTTAAGCTTTGTCCAGATTGATTCATGATCGTCTTTTGGTACCGGACCAATATGTCTGAATTCATCCTGCAGTTTACGCATTTCATTAAATGCATGCTGCGCATTCGGGTGATGAATTAACTGCTCAATTTTAGCAACAATCTCTTGTTTTAAACTTAAATTCTTTCTTCTGTCAAGTTCTTTCAATTCAAAATACATGCTACGATTGTTGTAGAACATGTCTGTCAATGCCTGATAATTTGCCCAAAGTTCTTTTGCTTCAGTAGCTTGTACAGGGCCTGTAGCTTTCCATGCTTCCTGTAATTTTTTAAACTTCTGAAAAGAGTCCGCACTTTCATCAGAAGCAATAATTGCACGCATCTGTTCTAACAGATTCTTCTTAATCTCAAGATTTTTGTGCTTTTGTTTTTCAAGACCTGCAAAATGAGCAGCAATTTTTTCTTTCACTTTCGTGAAAGCAGTATCGAATGCTACAGAAGTTTCATCTTTTTTGTATTTAAAATCTTCCGGTAGACTACCGTCTTCAACAAATTTTTCAAGAGCTGCATGTTGTTCCTGATCAAAAATCTGATCGTATTGCAAACGAATACTTTTGAGTACAGATGATGCTTCCTGAAAATTATCTTCAGGTTTCATATGTTCTACATATTTTACCAAATCACCTTTCGAAAACTGACTAAAGTCTTCTTTATGCACTTCTTCACCACCTGCTAATTCAATCGAATCGTGCAATTGAAATTCATTATTCAATTCCTCTGAAACACCCATCACAATTTTATATTATTTGTTATTAATTTGAATTAATTTAATCTGGGATCAATTGGATAATTTGATAAAGCTTTGTAATCGCCCCCCATATTACGCAATACATTTTGCCACATAGCCTCCGGATTTTTCACGAACATTTCATCTGAATTAATATCCGTAATAATCCAGGAGTGCTTTTCAAGTTCATGTTCCAATTGGTCTTCACCCCAACCCGAATATCCTAAAAAAAAACGACAATTATCAAGTTCTAAACGACCTTCTTTGATTAACAATTTTAAATGGTCAAAATCTCCTCCCCAATACAAGTCATCTTTAATGTGAACGGAATCTTTCAGCAGTGCAGTATCTTGTCTTAATAAAAAGAATAAAGAATCCTGTGCTACCGGACCGCCTAAAAATAATTTCTTTTCAAAAGACAATTGTTCTTCCAGCACAGAATTAATCGTTAACGAAGTAGCCTTATTCAACATGAATCCAAAAGCTCTGCTATCATTATGTTCACAGAGCAATACCACGCTCCTTTCAAAAGTAGCGTCTCCCAGGTAAGGCTCAGATATCAATATTTTTCCTTTAGTAAGCAAAATGTTCTCCGCCATTTATTCTTTATTCAATATCGAAAAAAATGCCAATGATGAAAACAAGATTCACTATTTATTATCCGATTCATTTAAAGTGAAAATAAAATATACTTTTAATCATATTATTGAAATATGTTGCCGTTTTTTCTTTAAATCCAGTTGAAACATCAATCAATATTCTTGTTTATCTTATGTTAAAAACAATCACCATAAATTAGTTCTGGAAGCCAATTCATAACCTTTCTTTATTCATTTTTTTGTATTAAATTAAGTATAAACATAACTAATATAGAATTATGAAGCGATTTTTAGGCTTGCTCCCTTTATCAACACTTATAGCATTTTCATCTTGCTATCGAAGTCATGATGACAACCCATACCCATATCCTTATTACTCTCCATATACTGTTTTGCCGGATACCAACCGGTTTGTAGCTCCTTATACAAATTATAATGCAAATGGGTATACGACTTTTTATTATCCATATACAAGTATTAAAAGCAGTGAGGGAAACTATGAGCACGGAGTTCCGAGCGGATACTGGAAATTATATTATCCAAATGGACATTTATTAAGAGAAGGTAATTATTCAAACGGTCAGCTATCGGGAGAATGGAAATTTTATTATCCAAACGGATTAACGGAAGAAGAAGGTAATTATGAAAATGATATAAAAAGCGGTAATTGGATTTATTATTACAATACAGGAATTAAGTCTGCAGAAGGAAATTATTCCAATGGTGCAAAAGAAGGCGAATGGACATATTATAATACAGACGGAACAGTGAGCAGCACGGCGTCTTATTAATTTGCTTTATAAATAAAATACATTTATACGAAATATCGTTTAACTATGAGAGATGACAATCGTATACAGGATTTATAAAGCAGTATCGTTATGAAAAATAATTTAGCGGATATAAGAACCGATTACTCTTCCAGAAGTCTGGATACAAAAGACGTACATGTTTCTCCTTTTGAACAATTTTCAGTTTGGTTAAATCAGGCACTTGAAGCCGGAGTTCCGGAAGCAACCGCTATGAATCTGGCAACCGTAAGTAAATCCGGCAAACCTGCTTCGAGAATTGTTTTATTGAAAGGAATCGAACATGGACGATTTGTTTTTTATACCAACTATAAAAGTCATAAAGGAGACGATATTGCGCATCAATCATTTGGTGCGTTAAACTTCTTCTGGCCTGAACTTGAACGTCAGGTGCGGATTGAAGGCTCTATTGAAAAAGTTTCTAAAGAAGATTCGGATATATATTTTGCAAGCAGACCATACGGAAGTAAAATCGGTGCATGGGTTTCTGAGCAAAGCAAAGAGGTTGCAGGCAGAGAAGAGCTGGAAAGCAGAGTTGAATTTTATGAAACAAAATATCCGGAAGGCTCTATTGTACCAAGACCGGAACATTGGGGCGGCTATGCATTGAAACCTAACTATTTCGAATTCTGGCAAGGCAGACCGAGTCGCTTGCATGATCGTATTGTGTATGATCTGGAAGAAGACATACGTTGGAATATATACCGGATATGTCCGTAATGCAATAAATCAAAACTTCAAAAAACAAATTCCAAACAAATGAATAACGACATTTGTTTGGAATTTGTTTTTTGTGATTTGGAATTTAGAATATTTAAAACTACAAAAGATCAAAGAGATCCGTTACTCCAATGTGTTTTTCTTTGGTAAAACCTTCTCCATACTTTACTCCTATTGCGTGGCCAAATTCACGGGCTCTTGATTCAATAGATTCTAAAAATGATTTACCAGAAATATATGTCTGAGGCTCGCTATCATTTCCTTTTGCTGCCGGATTATAAAACTGCGATTTAAAAGCATGGATACAAGCCAGTTTGCCTTCCCAATATTCGCTGATATCAACAATAAAATCGGGCTTAATATACCTGTCCTGAATATAGTGATATACATTTTTAGGACGCCATGCCTGTTGGTTAATTCCTTCCCAGTTTGTTTCAATTTTAATTAACCCGGAAAGAAAACATGCCCGCGAAGCAAGTTCTGAGCCATTGCCATGATCCGGGTGGCGGTCTTCAAGAGCATTGCACAAAACAATTTCCGGCTGATATTCACGGATGTATTTTATTAATTTTAGACAATGCGTCTTATCGGATTCAAAAAAACCATCTGCCAGACCTACATTATGACGCGCCGTTAAACCTAATAATTTTGTTGATGCAGCCGATTCCTGTGCACGTATTTCAGGAGTTCCTCTTGTACCTAATTCTCCCTTTGTTAAATCAATTACAACAACTTTGCGCCCCAGTTCAACATGTTTCAGAATAGTGCCGGAACAAGCTAATTCTGCATCATCGGGATGTGCCGCAAAAACAAGTATATCAGCTTTGTTTACCATATTAGTACTTATTATCGGATGCGTAAGCGCCTGCCGGCACGTAAAACGGTCTTTGTTGTAATGCGGTTCAGACGGCAGATCTGCGATACAGACACACCATATCTTCTGCTGATTGTGCTGAGTGTTTGTCCGGAACGAACTGTATGATAATACACTTTACGCGCCTCTTTTGCATACGCATAATGTTCCGGTATTAACAGAAAAGTAGATGAACGTAATGTATGACGTGGAAAATCGTACATATAAATCGGATTGATCGCATTACCTGCATAGCGCACTTCAAAATGTAAAGGCGGACCGCTGCTTCGTCCTGTATTTCCTCCCAGACCTATCACCTCTCCGGCTTTTACAATTTGCCCGACTTTAACATCCTGTCTGCTCAAATGCGCATACAATGTTTCAAAGCCATTGTAATGACGGATCAGAATATAATAGCCATAACCGCCGCCGTTATACTGAACAATACGTACAATGCCATCAAAGCAAGCCATTACAGGGTCACCGACTTCCAGATCCAGATCTGTGCCGTAATGCCAGCGCGGACCGCGCATACCAAAGCCAGAATTGATTTTGCTTGCACTTAATGGCATAGACCAATAATGCCCGATAAGCGAATCGTATAAATGAAATGCAATGGTATCTTTGAAGTCTGCAGGATCAATTTTATAGGGATCAATGGAACGTGTATCCCAAACAGAGTAGTATTGTGCAATGGTTACCCAGGCAGAGTCTACGCGCTGCTGTTCTTCTACTTCAACAACAACAAATTCTTCGTCGCCTACTTCTTCACCTTCCTGCCATAAGGTTGTGTCTTCTTCCAGGATAGACCAGTCTTTTTCTGCGTCAAAACTGTAATTAGATTGTAAGCCTCCAGCTACCGTATCTACAATTTCATCTGTAAATAAAATATCATCCATGTCTGGCGTTTTATATTCAACTGCCGGAGCCTGGGTCTTATCAAAATCTTTATCGCCTTTTTGAGGTGTGGTTCCCGGATGTTGCGCGTGAACGGTAAAAAAGACACCTAAAAAGAAGATAAATAAGAATATACGCATGCTTTCTGATTTATACTGTTACAGCTTCTTTAGCTGCTAAATATCTTTCTGCATCTAAGGCTGCCATACAACCGGTACCAGCTGCAGTTACAGCCTGGCGGTATACATGATCCTGTGCATCACCACAGGCAAACACCCCTTCAATATTTGTTTTAGACGTACCTGGAATCGTATTGATATATCCATTTTCATCCATATCAATCCAGCCTTTAAATATATCCGTATTGGGCTTATGACCGATTGCCACAAAGAAACCTGTAATGGCAATCTCTCTCGTTTCGCCTGTCACGTTATTCTTTACACGCATGCCTTCTACATCTTCTTTACCAAGCACTTCATCTGTTTCGGTGCTGAATAAAACCTCAATGTTAGGTGTATTTAAAACACGTTGCTGCATAATAACAGAAGCGGCAACAAATTTATCTTTACGTACCAACATATATACTTTTTTGCAAAGCTTTGCCAGGTAACTTGCTTCTTCACAAGCTGTATCTCCGGCACCTACAATAGCAACATCTTGCCCGCGGAAAAAGAACCCGTCACATACAGCACATGCAGATACGCCACGACCATTTAAACGTTGTTCTGATTCAATACCCAGCCACTTTGCAGCTGCACCGGTAGAAATGATAACCGTTTCTGCTTCTACAACAACTTTTTCATCTACAGTAACTTTATGCACAGGACCTGAGAAATCAACCGAACTAATAGTGCCGTAACGAATATCCGCACCAAAACGCTCTGCTTGTTTTTTAAAGTCTTCCATCATCTCCGGACCCATTACACCTTCGGGATAACCGGGAAAATTTTCTACATCATTCGTAATCATCAGCTGACCACCAGGTTGAGCTCCCTGATACATAACAGGTTTTAAACCGGCACGGGAAGCATATATGGCTGCAGTATATCC
>FTDL01000029.1_pt1 | contig 21187 bp, 16 predicted proteins | sample 1639951 | NCBI WGS metagenome assembly FTDL01 (sample SAMEA3914869, study PRJEB12502) | metagenome | biome: forest; material: soil | place: USA | collected 2012-03-12 | depth 0.1 m
GACACTGCCTTATGCGGTGCACAAATAAATAATGGGATCCTATGGGTACATAAAGTAAAAAAACGTGGTTACACACGCTTAGGAAAAAGCTACCATTTATGCGATTATAGCTTATTTTACATGAACATTAGAAATAACGCAATTGAAAGAACAAAAAATTATTTGAAGAATAATTCTCATATAATTTACGGCGATTAAACTTCATTTTTCAAGGTAATACAATAAGAATTTATGCTTAAAAGGGAGCCTCAGATAGATTTTCGTAAACAACTTATTCAATATCCTCATGAGTCAGATTAGAATAAAAAAATAAAATAAAATAGTTCAAACTATTTTATCATCTAAAGCTACACGAACTAATTCAACAGCATTTTTCACCTTCAGTTTCTTCATAATATTAGCACGATGTGTTTCTATAGTACGAATACTTATTCCCAAATCGTTAGCAATAGCTCTGTTATTTTTTCCTGTTGTAATCATTTTTAAAATACCTTTTTCCCGTTTTGTAAGCTCATGTTCCTTCACAGAATTTGATTGATGTTTGATATCCGTTTGCTTAACTTTATTCAAATAACCAGTTACCAACACATTTGAAATAATAGCATTAAAATATTTATCCCCGTTAGCTACAGCATGAATAGCTTTTATAAGCTCTGCTTTGTCAACATCTTTTAGTAAATATCCAGATGCACCTGCTTCAACCGATTTTAAAATATACGTTTCATTATCATGTATGGTCAGTACAATAACTTTTGTGTCCGGATATTTTTTTGTAATAATCTCTATAGTCTCAATCCCATTCATTTCAGGAATAATGATTTCCATGACCACTATATCAGGCGCATTTTTTTTAATTTTTTCCAGCACTTCCTGTCCATTTGCAGCTTCTGTAAGTATTGAAAAATTTTTCTGTTCTTTGAGCATGGCTTTAACACCTTCTCTTATAATAGTATGATTGTCTGCCAACAAAATGTTTATTTTTTTCATACGTGTAAAGCGATTATAAAAATCTTAATGTTAATTACTCTATAGGCAAAAATGTAAATTTTTATTTCTCTTCTGTTTATTACATATATCAGATTATGTCATTTAGTTTCAGATAGCAGTGTTGTAGAACAGAAATAGTATACACCTTATTCATGTCTTTTACATGCCCAGGAATTATGCTTATTATTTTACGTAAAATTACTTAATTTTACATAAAATAAAACAGTGCTCATGGATGTACGATTAAATCGTCTGGAAGAATTTCTTAAGAAAAAAGGTATCGGACCAGAAGGAAGTAAAAGTTTGAAACAAGAAGAACTGAGTGAAATCGAACTATTATTATCAAACGATACGTACAGTTTAACAACACGGGCAACTATTTTAACTGCTATATTAATGCTTCCTTCTTCTGAGGCAGAAAAAATATGGTTACATAATCTGAGAGAAAACTATTCTACGATCCTACCGGAAAGTTTACATTTTTTCCTGAGGCGCAAATTAAATCAAACACCTTTTGAACAATTTTTATGTGACACTCTTGAAGGTAAAGATCTAAATTATGAAGAAGCGGCAGCGGCAATGACGCTGCTGCTGACAGATGCGTCTGTTCCTGATTTTCAGAAAGGCGCTTTCCTTGAAGCGCAGCGTTTAAAACGAGAAAGCTTTGCAGAAAACAAAGCTTTTTTTGATATTCTGTGGACACACACAGCACGTATTGAAACAACACTTCCCGTTATTATTGATATTTGTGACAATTACGATGGTTTTAACAGACATTATAATTTGGCGCCTTTTTTTGCTGCTGCTATCGCTTCTTGTGGTTATCCATGTATTGTTCATGGAACAGATGAAGTTGCTCCCAAGTACGGCGTTTCAAGCCAGAAAGTACTTGAGGCTTGTAAAGGAAATATTTCAAAATTACCGGCTGACATAGTAACTCAAATTACAGATACAGATTTTGGCTGGGGGTATCTGAATCAATCTCATTTTCATCCTGCATTATTTGCATTAAAAAAGATTCGTAAAGAAATGGTCAAGCGTCCGTTTTTAGCAACATTCGAAAAAATAATGCAACCTATACGCGCTGCGAATGGCAATTATATTCTTACAGGTTTTACACATACACATTACCGCACAGAAGTTGCGGAACAATTGAAAACACAGAACAAAATTGCTGCCGCTATTGTAATTAAAGGTCTGGAAGGTTCTTCTTGTCCGCCATTAAACAGGGACACCGTTCAGGTTATCGTTTCAAAAAATAAGATAACTGACCAACAAATTAATCCGGCAGATTATTTATCTGAACAACACCAGCAACTGCCTGCCAAAATAATGACGGCTGAAATGACTGCCCAGCTTGGCCTGCAGGCATTACAAGGTGAGCGTAATGAAGCATTTTATCAGATTATCTATTATACTGCTATGGTTTTAACAGGATTCGAACTCGAAGAGAAATTATCTATTCTTAAAAAGATCGAAACAAACCTGGTCTCGGGAAATGTTTACAGGCATTTCTCAAAAAACTTACTTTGATTGCAAAGCCCACGCAGGCAATCCAATCGAATCCATCTGATTTTGGATCCAGCCCGCTCTGCTCTGCACACGCTGATTGGGTTTAACAGGCGACCATTTTAATGGGAGTGGTAATATTGCGGCTATAGATGCAGCTTGATTTTTAGTTAGTTTAGCTGCTGAAGTTTTAAAATATTTTCTTGCTGCAGCTTCTGTTCCATATATGCCATCGCCTGTTTCAATTACATTCAGGTATACTTCCATAATCCGTTCTTTTGACCAAATGATCTCAATTAAAAATGTAAAGTACACTTCCAATCCTTTTCTGATCCATGTTCTGGATGGCCATAAAAAAACGTTCTTTGCTGTTTGCTGACTGATTGTAGATGCACCTCTGACTTTTTTCCCTTTTTTTCTTTTATTATACTGCATTGCGGATTTGATTGCATCCCAGTCAAAACCATGATGTTCTAAAAAAAGCTGATCTTCTGAAGCCATTACAGCACGAACCATATTGGGTGAAATATGATTGATTGATCTCCAGTTTTTATGAATACCAAGTTTATTTCTTTGTCCGAAAACACTTTCTATTACTCTGGATATCATAAGTGGAGTCACCAATGGGTTTACAAACCGATGTATAACAACAATCTGAATAGTATAAACAAAAAAGTAAATAAAACATGTTATTGCAATAATCTTTATTTTTTTCATTCTGAGAATCTCTAGAGACGATGAAGCCTGTAAGACAGGATCGTATGATGCATAAATCGGTTGTGCAAATCTAAACAATTTCGATTATTTGATTTAATTTAAAATAAGTAAATTGATGAAAATTACTTTTCCATGAATGCAGCAGAAGCATCGTCGCGTATTGAAGAATTGAATCGTATTCTTCATTATCACAATAATTTATATTATCAAAAAGACACTACTGAAATTTCCGATTTCGAATTCGATGCACTTCTGAATGAATTGATCAAGCTCGAAAAAGAATTTCCTCAATACCTTAAACCAGACTCTCCTTCTCAACGTGTAGGTGGAACCGTTACGAAAGAGTTTGCATCAGTAACTCACAAATTCCCGATGCTTTCGCTTTCCAATACATATTCTGAAAAAGAAATCCGGGAATTTGATGAGCGTGTACAAAAGGCTATTGGCAAACAAGTAGAGTATGTGTGCGAAATGAAATTTGATGGTGTTGCGATGAGCATGACATATAAAAATGGTATACTTACTCAGGCTGTAACCCGTGGCGATGGTGTGCGTGGCGACGATGTAACAAATAACATCAAGACAATAAAAAGTATTCCGATAAAAATTCTTGCAAACAATCTGCCCGAAGAGTTTGAAGTACGCGGCGAAGTATATCTTCCTTATGAAATGTTTGAACGCATTAATAAAGAGCGTGAAGACATAGGTGAAGCAGTTCTTGCGAACCCTCGTAACGCAGCCAGTGGTACTGTAAAAATGCAGGATTCAGGCGTCGTTGCCAAGCGAGCGTTGGATTGCTATGTATATTCGCTTCTTCAGGAAACAAATCTACCGAAAACGCATTCTGCTGCTTTAGAGCAATTGACAAGCTGGGGCTTCCGGGTTTCTGATTCATATAAAGTCTGTACTTCCATAGAAGAAATTATAGCTTATATAGAGCACTGGAGTGAAGCACGCTTTGATCTTCCGCTGGCAACAGATGGTATTGTTATAAAAGTTAATGATCTGCAGCTGCAGGCTGAATTAGGTATGACAGCAAAAAGTCCGCGGTGGGCTATCGCATACAAATTCAAAGCTGAAGAAGCCTCTACTCCTATTCTTTCTGTTGAATACCAGGTTGGGCGTACCGGAGCCGTAACACCTGTTGCTAATCTCACGCCGGTTCATTTAGCAGGCACAACAGTAAAACGGGCAACCTTACATAATGCCAATGAAATGGAACGCCTGGATCTTCATGAGGGTGATACAGTATTCGTTGAAAAAGGCGGAGAGATTATCCCCAAGATAACCCGTGTAGATATTGTAAAGCGATTGGCAAACAGTAAACCAATCCGGTTTATTAAGCAATGCCCGGTTTGCAATACCGCACTCATCCGCATTGAAGGGGAAGCAGCGTGGTATTGCCCGAACGACAAAGGCTGTGCACCGCAGATAACCGGTAAGATCGAACACTTTATTCAGCGTAAAGCAATGAATATTGATGGTATAGGCTCTGAAACAATCGAATTGCTCTTTCAGAAAGAACTGATTAAAAATGTTTCGGATTTATATACCCTTACCTACGATCAATTAATTCAACTGGATCGTTTTGGTGATAAATCCGTAACAAACGTATTAAACGGCATTCAGGCATCTAAAAAAACGCCCTTCAAAAGTGTATTATTTGCTATAGGTATCCGGTATGTAGGCGTAACAGTAGCAGAGAAACTAGCAATACATTTTAAGAGTATTGAAAATATTGCTAATGCCTCACTGGAAAAATTACTACAAGCTCCTGAAATAGGTGTTAAAATAGCTCAAAGCGTTATTGAATGGTTCTCTGATGCCAATAATATTCAGCTTATTCAAAAGCTGAAAAATTCAGGTGTAAAATTAGAATTGGGTGAAAATGAAATTCTCAAAGCTGAGTCAGATAAATTTCTTGGCAAAAGCTTTGTGATTTCCGGCGTATTTGAAAAGTATGAAAGAGATGAATTAAAAGATATTATACTTAAAAACGGCGGTAAAATCAGTTCGGGTATAACAGGTAAACTTGACTATCTGATTGCCGGAGAAAATATGGGACCAGCCAAGTTGGAGAAAGCACAAAAGCTCAGCATAAAGATTATTTCAGAACAGGAATTTGACACTTTATTGAATTCCTGATTCTTTTACACAAAAAGAAAAATACCGTGGCTGTATTTTCTTAATGTTCTGATAATTTGCCAATTTTGCATATTATATAAAAAATTACAATCGTGCATACGTTTTACGGTACTGGTACAGCTCTAATTACTCCGTTTAAAAAAGATCATTCGGTTGATTACGACGCTTTCAAAAATTTAATTGAATTCAATATCACTTCTGGAGTAGATTATTTAGTTGTGAACGGCACTACGGCTGAATCTGCTACAACTTCAAAAGAAGAAAAAGCAAAACTTCTCGAAATAGCTTTAGACGTAAATAATGGGCGTATACCATTTATGTATGGTATTGGCGGTAATGATACAGCTGAAGTTCTGCAACGTATCGTCTCTACTGATTTTAAAGGAATTGACGCTCTTTTATCTGTTTGTCCGTATTATAATAAACCATCTCAGGAAGGTGTCTTTCAACATTATAAGGCAATTGCAGAAAAATGCCCTGTTCCTGTATTAGCATATAATGTTCCGGGACGAACAGGAATCAATATGTCTGCTAAAACAGCTATACGCTTAAGCGACATTAAAAATATCTTCGGAGTTAAAGAAGCCAGCGGAGATCTTGTACAGGCACTTGAAATCATAAAAAATACACCGAAAGATTTTTTAGTCATCTCAGGAGATGATCTATTGGCTGTACCTACAATTTCGATCGGTGCAGTAGGTGCTATTTCAGTATTATCAAATACTTATCCGGGAAAATTCTCTGAAATGATAAAAGCTGCTGTTCAATATCGTTTTCAACAGGCTACAGAGATCCTGGTAAATTTTACTGAGATAAATCCATTAATGTATGAAGAAGGTAATCCGGTAGGCGTTAAAAGCTTATTAAATCATATCGGGATTTGTACAGATGAAGTGCGTTTGCCTTTGGTTAAGGCTTCTGAAGACTTAAAAAACCGTATTATATCTGCACACAAAAAAATAGAGGCTTAATTTACTATATACAAGTAGCAGGCAATCGGTTTATTGCATTTCTAAAACATAAAAAAAGTCTTCCCGTAATTACGGGAAGACTTTTTTTATGTTAACATATAACATCAAATTAGTTATTCAGCAGAATTTTTAGCATCCTGAACTTCTTTTCTGATGTCTTGTGCAATGTTTTTCAAATCTTGCATTCCTTTTCTTACTCTAGTACCAGCAGCACTATTTTGTTTGTCATAAAACTTAACAAAGTCTGCTTCTAAAGAAGCGATAAGGTCTTTAAGTTGTTCGAATCTGTTCATTGTATCCAAAAATTTTGAGTTTTACTAATCGTTTAATAATTGAAAATACGAATTTAAATGAGAATGACCAACTAGTATTTCAAATAAATTTGTGTTTTCTTTTAAATTGAGATGTTTGTCAAACTTTTACTGTATACACCTTGTTTCAATTTTTCTGCAACCTCTGCAAAAGCCGCAATCGTTCTTTCAACATCTGCAAGTGTATGTTCTGCCGTTGGAATTAAACGAAGCATCATAACTCCCTTAGGAACAACAGGATATATTACAATAGAGCAGAAAATGCCGTAATTTTCTCTTAAATCAATAATCATTTGTGCTGCTTCGGATTCTGTTCCGCTCAAATAAACAGGCGTAACCGGAGATTGTGTATTACCAATGTTAAACCCTTTATCTTTTAATCCTTTTTGTAATGCACGCACAACATTCCAAAGATTGTCTCTAAGCTGAGGTTGCGTACGAAGTAATTCCAGACGTTTCATATTTCCAACAACAAGTGCCATTGGCAATGTTTTTGCAAAAATCTGAGAGCGTGTATTATATCTTAAATATTCAATAATATTTTCCTTACTTGCAACAAATGCACCAACACTTGCCATAGATTTAGCAAATGTAGAGAAGTAAATATCTACCTCATCCTGCACACCTTGCTCTTCAGCCGCACCAGCGCCGGTTTTACCCATTGTACCAAATCCGTGTGCATCGTCAATTAATAAACGAAATGAATATTGTTTCTTCAATTCAACAATTTCTTTCAATTTACCCATATCACCTGCCATACCGAATACGCCTTCAGTAATTACTAAAATTGAGCCTTTTGCAGGATCAATCATTTTATTGGCACGTTCAAGTTGTGTTTTTAAATTATCAATATCATTATGAGGAAAAACCAAACGTTTTCCGATATGCATACGCATACCATCAATGATACATGCGTGAGATTCTGAATCGTAAATTACAATATCGTGACGATCTAACAATGCGTCAATAATCGACATAATACCCTGATATCCGAAATTCAACACCATTGCATCTTCCTTACCCATGAAGCTTGCAAGTTGTGTTTCAAATTCTTCAATTAAGTTTGAATTACCAGACATCATACGAGCTCCCATTGGATAAGCAAGACCGTATTGTGCAGAACCATCAGCATCTGCTTTACGAACTTCCGGGTGATTTGCTAATCCGATATAGTTATTCAGACTCCAATTTAATACATCTTTCCCTCTAAATTTCATGTGAGGAGCGATGTCGCCTTCCAATTTAGGAAATGCAAAATAACCGTGAGCGATATTTGAGTGCTTCCCTAAGGGCCCTCTGTCGTGCTGTAATTTCTCAAACAGATCCAAAGTAGTACAATTTTAATAGTTAAACTAACCTACAACAAGGCCTTAAACAGACCTTAAAACTTTCAAATGTAACACTTTTTAAACTAAATTTAAAGCAATGTAGATAAAATACGTAACCTGCTCATTAAAGACTAAAATGCCGGACCTTTAAAGCCTTTTATAAGAATTCATCTGTTACTTTATTGTTGCTGTTTTTACATTCAAATAATTCACATTCTTACAGAATGTTCGTTTAAAAACATTAGTTTTGGAAAAAAATCAATACATTGTTTTAAATTTAGTTTAACATCCTGATGTCTTTTTTATTCAGAAAAGAATATTTATTTAATCAATTATGAAAAAAACGATACTGCTTTCTACCCTATTAATGCTGGTTTTTTCTGCCTCTGCACAAACAATAACAAAAGGTAAAATATTTAACATGCAAGGCCCAAATGCCGCAGCATGGGATTTACTGGATAACAAGAATCAATTTATTACGGGAAAAGCTGAAAATAAGGACCTTGTAAATATTACGGATTCAATTGATCTTCCTGCATTCAAAAAGACATTCAGATCATATAATACTTCTAAATTTATCAAAATCGCTCCGGCGGATGTAGCTAAATTATCTACATATGCAGCAATTGACAAGGCTTTTGCTTCAGGTAAAGCAACATCAAGCATTGACAATGTAAAAGTCGGGGATGTTTTTATTGCTAAAATACGCGAAACAAAAACTTATGGGATATTAAAAATTACAGCCATACAAGATGATGAAAAATCAAAAATGAATGGTGGCGACAATAATGACTTCATAGAATTTGAATACAGTATTTATATTAAAGACGCCAATTCACTTTTTAATGAAGCATTGGCATTATTCAAAAAAGGTGATTTTATTAATGCTTCTGAAAAATTCAAACAAGTTGCTGCTGCAAATTCTGACAGCTATGAATCTTATTACTACATTGGCTTGTGTAAATTAGAGCTAGGTGATTATACAGTTGCTATTACCAATTTTGATAAAGCTATTGCTATCAAACCAAACTATACTGCGGCATTTTCAAAAAGAGGAATTGCAAAAAGTAAAGATGGTATGAGAGATGAAGCTATTGAAGATTATACTACGGCTATTAAATTTGATTCTTCTTATGCTGAAGCGTATCAAAACAGAGCGCATGAACATTTTCTTTTAAGTCACTACGAAAAATCAATCAGCGATTATACCAATGTTATAGCTCTGCAACCGGACAATTTTGAGGCATATTTTGGAAGAGGTATGTCAAAAGCTGAATTCGGTAAACACGAAGACGCAATAATAGATTATACAAAAGCTATTGTATTGTATCCTAATTTCACATATGCTTATTTTTACAGAGGTTTCTCTGAAAGCTATCTGGAGCAATTTGATAAAGCAGTTAAAGATTTTGACAAGGCTATTCAGCTGGATCCAAATGATCACGCAGCTTATTTCAACAGAGCTTTCTGCAAAAGAGAACACAACGATTATGAAGGTGCACTTAAGGATTACAGCAAATGTATTGCACTAAAACCTAATTATGAAGAAGCTTACTACCAGAAAGCAAATACATTTTATATGATGGGAAAAAAAGCCGAAGCTACAAAAGAATATAATGATGCTATCGCAAAATTCCCTACAGAAGCAAGTGCCTATACAAGCCGTGGCTATTTTTATATGAACGTAAAAAAAGATAAAGAAGCGATGGATGATTTCAACAAAGCGATTTCTTTAGATGAAAATTCTGCCGAAGCATACAGATACAGAGGCATATTGAAAAACGAAATCAAAGATAGAACCGGTGCTTGCACAGATTTTGCAAAAGCAGTTTCACTGGGAGATAATGATTCAATTGTTTTACAGAAAGATATTTGTAAGAAATAGTGTTCATAAATAATCTTAAAGAAATTGATGTAATTTTAGCTTCGGGCTCGCCCAGAAGAAAACAATTATTAGAGGACGCGGGAATTAACTTCCGCGTCCTTACTAAACAAGTTGAAGAAAATTTTCCTGTTTATCTTCAGAGAACCGAAATCCCGCTTTATCTTTCTAAAATAAAAGCACATTCAATCAAATCTGATTTTCCGGACAGTTTGATTATTGCTGCAGACACGGTGGTCGTACAACGTAGAGACGTTTTAAATAAACCCGCTGATGCAGCAGAAGCTAAAAGCATGTTATTAAAACTTTCCAATAACATGCATGAAGTTATTACAGGTGTTACGATCTGTTATAAAGATCAGGAGCGATCTTTTTATGATATTACTGAGGTATTTTTCAAAAATTTATCAGAAGAATATATTGACTATTATATAGAACAACATAAACCTTTTGATAAAGCAGGTGCTTATGGTATTCAGGAATGGCTGGGGATGATTGGCATAAAAAAAATACAAGGTGATTTTTACAATGTAATGGGGTTGCCTGTTCCTAAATTAATAGATGAACTTGAAAAAATATTTAACCCGGATTTAGATCAAAATCAAACAAATAAACCGGAAGAACCTAATAAATATTTATACTTTGGCATTTAATTTTTAGAAAATTCGGTACTGATACTGATCAACACATTGAATCTTCTAATATTCTCAATTCTACTGAAGGTGATATTTTTTCGTATAAAATATTATAAACAGCTTTGGTAATCGGCATAGATACATTCAATGTTTTATTGATTTCATGCACACATTTCACAGCGTAATAACCTTCTGCAATCATATTCATTTCAACCTGAGCAGCTTTAACAGAATATCCCCGTCCAACCATATTGCCCAATGTACGGTTTCTGCTATAGGGAGAATAGCACGTTACCAGTAAGTCTCCCAGATATGCTGAAGCATTCCAGTCACGCTCTTTTTTAATAACAGCATCTACAAACAATTCAATTTCAAGCATCGCATTTGAAACCAAAACCGCCTGAAAATTATCTCCGTAATTTAAACCTCTTGCAATACCACATGCAATAGCAACAATATTTTTCATTACTGCACAATACTCAACACCATACAAATCTTCAATAACCGTTGCTTTAACGAAACGGCATTGCAACAAATTTGCAACCACAGAAGCAGCTGTAAAATCTTCACCGGCAATGGACAGATACGAACGTTTTTCTAAAGCAACTTCTTCTGCATGGCACGGACCAGCAATAACACAAATTTTTTGAGAAGGCACTCCATGATTTTTCTGCAACAGATCTGTAACCAGCACATTTTCCATCGGGATCATCCCCTTAATTGCCGATACAATTATTTTATCTTTTAAATCTACTACCGGAATTGTCTCTAATACTTCACCAATAAAAGCGGCAGGTACAACAAAAATAACTACTGAAACATCTTCTAAAGCCTTACGCACATTATTTGTTGGCTTTACCTTCTTTGTATTGATTGTTACGTCGCTCAGATAAGTTGGATTTTTACCAAAACCAATAATGTGATCAACATCTTTTTTATTCTTTAACCACCAATTAATACGTACATCATTTTCAGAAAGTATCTTAACAAGTGCGGTTGCCCAACTTCCGCCACCTATTATTGCAATTTTTGTTGCTTCGCCCTTTTTCTGCATTAGTATTCGTATTAAGTTTGTTTTATTATTATGTAAATATACATCAAAAATTCAAACCTATTAATGACTGAAATACCAAATTCAATACATAAACAATATTTAGGAGTCTTTTTGGGTGTTTGCAGTGCTGCTTGTTTTTCAACTAAAGCAATCATGGTAAAATTTGCCTATATGTATGGAGCAGATACCGTGTTTATATTATTTCTTCGTCTTTTCTTTGCACTTCCGCTATATATCGCATTAGCCTTTATATATTCGAGAAATGCCACTCCTGTTACACGAGCACAATGGATCTGGATTGTATTGCTTGGCCTCATTGGTTATTATCTTTCCAGTCTGTTTGATTTTACTGGACTTACATACATATCTGCATCACTTGAACGGCTAATTTTATTTATTTATCCAACATTAATTGTTGTGCTCAATACAATATTATTTAGGAGCAAACTGCAACGCAAAGACTATGTTGCATTAATACTTACATACATTGGTATATTCTTTATCTATATGGGAAATACTGAATCTACAACCGAGAATCTTATTAAGGGCAGCATCCTTGTTTTTGCATGCGCATTTACATATGCATTTTATATCGTCGGCAGCGGAAGGATGATTCCACAAATTGGTGCACAACGTTATACCGCTTATGCCATGATTATTTCAACGATTGCTGTTATTATTCACCAAGGCCTATCAAATGGAATACCCGACTTCTTAAACACTTCTCCGACTGTGTTATTTATCGGAGCGGCAATGGCACTTATTGCAACAGTAATACCTTCATTAACACTAGCGCAATCGATCAAACTTATTGGTACTGAAAAATCTTCTATTATTGCTACCTTAGGTCCAGTGTTTACAATTGCGCTGGCCAATATTTATTTACACGAACCATTTACATTACGCCAAGGTATTGGCACATTACTTATTATTATGGGCGTATGGATTGTAGGTAAAAGTAAAGCCAGACGTAAGCCTGATCCGGAATAATTATATATTCAAACCCAACCATGAGATTTTATTATGATTATATATTCTAACAATACATTCATTGCTGATGAAACTGCAGTTTCCACTGTTTATAACAGAGCTTTTCAATATGGAGATGGTGTATTTGAAACAATGATCTATAAAAATAACAGAATTCTTTTTTTTGAAGATCATATGATGCGTTTGCGAAAAGGGATGGCTTCATTTGAATTAAGAAACGACATATGTATGAATGATGATGCTGTTATTGCAATCATCCAAGAACTTCAAACAAAAAATAATTTATCGGATAGTCTTCGAATTAAAATAATTCTCCACCGTAAGGAAGGAGGACTGTATGCACCTTCTGTTAACGAAGGAATCGTTACAATCTTGGTAGCGGATTATATTCCTTCAGGAATTCACACAAAAGATTATATCGTATTTTCAGACGATGTCCGGAATTATTTTTACAAAGCTTCTGCCATTAAAACATTAAGTTCTGGTAAATATGTACTGGCCGGACTTGAGATGAAGCGTAGAAATGCGCAGGATATAATCATTACTGATATTGATGGTAATTTAAGTGAATGTTTGCAATCCAATCTTTTCTGGATTCGTAATAATGAAATCTACACACCGGGAATTGAAACCGGGTGCATTGAAGGCATAACACGAAAACAGATCAAACGCTATTGTGAAGAACACGGAATACGTTTCCACGCAAGTTTTTTTCCTTTAGTAGAATTAGAAAAAGCCGAAATTGTATTCTCTGGAAATGTGGCAGGTCTCATTGCTTTCAAAAAGATTGAAGCTGTATCTTTTAATACTGAACATCCATTGCTGAATTCATTGCGTATATATTTATCTATGAGCATATAAAAATAAAAGGCAGGTATACCTGCCTTTTATTTTTATATGCTAACGGTGTCCGCCACCTCCACCCATGTGACCGCCGCCACCGCCCATGCCTCCCCCACCCATGTGGCCGCCGCCCATGTTTCCTCCACCCATGCCGCCACCGCCGCTAGGGTGATAACCGCCGCCGCCGCCGCCCATATTGCCGCCACCACTTGGATGATAACCGCCCATGCCACCACCCGGATGATATTGGTAACCACCTGCATTATTGCTTTGCTGATTACCGCGGTTCATATTCTGAAACTGTTGCTGCATATGTCCGGCATTGGCATTATTATTTCCTTGCTGATTCTGAAAACGCTGTCCGTTATACTGCTGTATATTGCCATTATTATTTCTATATACATTACCATTATTTCCTGGGCTAACATTGTTATAACCACCGGCACCTCTTTGATAATTAAATCCTCCTCCATTCTGCGCTCCTGAATTTGCTCCGTTACCTTGGGATCTAGCTCCTCCATTTTGAGCAGCGCCACTACCACCCATATTACCATTTGGACGCTGTTGGCCGCCACCATTATTCATACCGCCGCTTTGTCCATTAGCATTACCTGCATTGTGGCTATAACCTCCTGTTTGATGATTTGCACCTTGCTGATTATTCCCACCATTTTGACTGCGGTTTCCTCCTTGGCCGTTTCCATTTTGATTATGGCTATAACCACCAGTCTGATTACGATTTCCCTGATTATTTCCTCCCTGGTTATTTCCTCCTTGGTTATGGCTATACCCACCTGTTTGATTACGATTTCCTCCCTGACCATTTGCACCACCCTGGTTGTGATTCATATTTCCTCCTTGATTATGATTTCCACCATTCTGGTTGTGGCCCTGAGCATTATTCATCCCTCCGTTATTTCCTCCGCGGCCTTGTCCGCCAGGACGAACAGCTCCTGAATTGTGATTATTATAAATATTGTTTGATTGAATATGATTGTAATTATATCCGCCTCTATTACCAAAATTGTTATAATTACTTCCTCCCTGGTGATAATTTCCGCCCGGCCTGTTATTATAATTATTAACCATATGATTGTTCATATAAATGTTTGTGTTGTGATTTACAATCATTGGTCTATACGGACCATAATAGTGATTATATGGAATATACATAGGAGCTCTGTATCTGCTTGGCCCCCACCAGCCACCATAACCCATTCCCCCATAAGCATACATACCACCATAGCCATAACCATACCCGCCGTATCCATACCCGCCACACCATCTGTATGCGCCCCCTGAAGACATTGCAAAGCCTAAAGACCAGCCATAGTAAGGATTGTATCTGTAATTAAAACCATATGTGTACATACGTGGATAATAATAATTATTATACCAAGGATTGTAATAATAGCCTGTTCCATATACAATTGTTGGCCCGTATACATAACAGCCTGTGTAACCCGGAGTATAACCTACATATACATATTGAGGCGTAGAGCTATAGATGTAAACATATTTAACATTATATACAGGACTGCTGGATGGTATATTATGAATTTCATCTGGAATATTATCAGCTACAATCCAGGGACCTGTAGGTGAATTACCCTGAAACCACACCGCATTTTCACACACATAATATGTTTGGTTATACAATAAAACAGAACTGGATGTATTTACACCGTAATACAAATTTGTTCCGCTTATCTGTTCAAATTTAGGATCGCCATCATAAGTAACAGTGCATGTAGCCTTCGACCTGTCAACCTCAGCTGTCTGCGGAATACTTGCATCCAGAATAGCATCTTTAGCCTCAGGAGTACCTGCAACAAATGGAAGGATATTATCCTTCTCCGAACCTGCTGCTATTTTTGAAAAATCAGCTGGCAATTGATCTGCCGGCACATATACCCAACCTGTGCTGTTTAATGCACCTGAAGAAAACCAACGTCCGGATAAGAGTATAAAATATTTTTGACTGGCGATATCCATGAAAATATCGTTTTCAGTATTTGCTCCATATAAAAGTTGAGTTCCTTGAATTGGTTGAAGGTTTAATTCACCTGAACTTTCAATCAATTCGGCAGGAGTAGTTCTTACATAAATTTTAGGAGTTACTGTTTGCGATTCTTTTACAAAAGTACTGTCTGAACTTCCATCACTTTGCTTTTTATATGTTTCATATAATTCTTTAATAGGATGTGGAGCGCTTTTTACACTTAACCATTCCCCTTTTACATCACTGGCTTCGTACCACATATCACCTCCTGCCAGATAATATTTTTTATGATTTTCTGTCACAATAAAGAATGGTGTATTAATTACTTGCTGCACTTTAGAATCCTGTATAGTTTGAAATCTTGGTTCTCCGTCAATCATAACCAATACAGACGGATCCTTAACAAAAATCATTTCAGGAGCCTGGTTTTTAAAATTCTTATTTATAGATGCCTGCTGTTGGTTCGCATTGAGAGAAGCCAGTAATTTATCCTGATCAAGCTTCATATCCATGGAAGGTACTGTGCTTTGTACCAATGCTGTTAATGTTTGTGTTGTCTTATCATCAATCTGATCCGGGAATTTTATATTTGTAACAGTAGTCTTATCGAAGTAAACCATACGCTGATCCCGATCTGTACTTACAATACAATTCATCCAGATTACACCAAACACAGGTGTCTTCTGCCCTGCCTGCAATACAGATACTGCAGCACGTGCAGACAAACGATTGTTCGCAAATGTATCAGGTTGCGGTTGGTATACAGTTATAGTATTACCGTTAGATGTTGTACTCACAGGCCATTCGCTCTGCGCAAATGAAGAGAATACAGTCTGTAATATCAAATAACAAAATAGAATAGGGCGTTTCATATTTGTATCTATTTAAAATAAATTCATATAACAGATAACGATTGTTTATCTGTTTTGGATACATAATGATACAAGTCAATTATGTAGCAATTCTATATAATTTAATGAAATTTCTTAAATGAGAAAAAAGAAGTGCATTGTCTACAGACTTCCTTCAGAAAAAAATAATTATTATAAAGACAGAGAGGGGTATTGCGGTACTGTATTGCTGTAAAAACAACTACAAAAACAGGTATAGTTTATACACGAATGTATAGCACTATACCTGTTACAATTCTTGTGTGAAATATTTATCTAAACCGCTACAGCTGCTTTAATGTGCGGGTGAGGATCATATCCTTCCAGTGTAAAATCTTCAAATTTAAAATCAAAGATTGATTTCACATCCGGATTAATTTTCATTGTTGGTAATGGCCTGAAATCACGGCTTAATTGAAGATGTGCCTGTTCAATATGATTGGAATATAAATGTGCATCACCAAGTGTATGTACGAAATCACCGGCTTGCAATCCGCAAACCTGTGCAACCATCATTGTCAATAATGCATATGATGCTATATTAAAAGGAACACCTAAAAACACATCTGCACTTCTTTGATATAACTGGCAAGATAATTTCCCTTCAGCAACATAAAACTGGAAGAATGCGTGACATGGCGGCAGTTTCATCTTTTCTATCTCGCCTACGTTCCATGCACTAACAATCAATCTCCTTGAATCCGGATTATTCTTGATCATATTTACAACATTTGCAATCTGATCAATATGCAACCCATCCGGTGTCGGCCAAGATCTCCACTGGTAGCCATATACCGGCCCAAGGTTACCGTTCTCGTCAGCCCATTCGTCCCAGATAGAAACATTATTATCCTTGAGGTATTTAATATTCGTATCACCTTTTAAGAACCACAAAAGCTCGTGCGTAATAGAACGCATGTGCAATTTTTTTGTAGTCAGCAAAGGAAAACCTTCCTGCAGATCAAAACGCATCTGATATCCAAAAACACTTATGGTTCCTGTTCCTGTGCGGTCTTCTTTCTTTACACCCTTGTCAAGAATGTGCTGCATCAGGTCGTGATATTGTTTCATGTAAGTTGTATTCTTGTGTTGTCCGTAAGGTAAAAGATTTAGTAAACCTTATTCTATAAAATTACAAAAGGCCTGCGGGTTTCTCCGCAGGCCTTTTAAAGAAGTTATGAACAATAAATTACTTTGCAGGAGCCGCTGTGCTTTTTTCCTGTGAGCCACAACCAGAACCAGATTGGCAGCAAGATTTTTTCTTTTTACCTTTTCCACCATCATTAACTGCTGCTGTGATTGTACCTGCTGCTAATGCGATAATTGCTAAACTGAAAACAATTTTTTTCATATGAGTACGTGTTTAATTAATAATTACATGGTTAGATTGTGTCGAAAATAACGATAGAATTGTACTTTTAGTTCATGTAGCATACTTTTTTTTCGATTATTTTCAATATTACTTTCTCTTTTAAGCCCGCCCATAACGTCAAATAACCATAAAAAAGCGTAATTTTGAATTCTTAACACATTATTTAATATGGCTGATTATCATTTTGGTGAAGTAGAGAAAAAATGGCAAAGTATCTGGAGTTCAGAAAAAACCTTCAAAGCGCAGGAGAATTCTTCTAAACCCAAATATTTTGTTTTAGACATGTTTCCGTATCCTTCCGGTAGCGGTTTGCATGTTGGCCATCCGCTTGGATATATAGCTTCAGATATTATGGCGCGTTATAAACGCATCAAAGGCTATAATGTATTACACCCGATGGGATTTGATTCTTTTGGTTTGCCAGCAGAACAATATGCGGTACAAACAGGTCAGCACCCTGCTATTACAACAGAACAAAATATTACCCGATATATTGAACAATTAAATAAAATCGGGTTTTCATTCGATTGGGACAGAGAAATCCGTACCAGTGATCCCGCTTATTACAAATGGACACAGTGGATTTTCATACAATTATTCAATCATTGGTATAACAAGAATACAGATAAAGCGACGCCTGTTTCAGAATTGATAAAACAGTTTGAAGCATCTGGTAATACCGGTATTAATGCTGCCTGCGACGAAGATATTATTGCATTTACCGCTGCAGATTGGAAAGGCTTCTCTGAAAAACAACAGAGTGATATTTTGCTTCAATATCGCTTAACCTATCTGTCTGAAACAATGGTAAACTGGTGCCCGGGTTTGGGTACTGTGCTAGCTAATGAAGAAGTTAAAGACGGTTTATCTGAACGTGGTGGTTATCCGGTGGAACGCAAAAAAATGAAGCAATGGAGCATGCGTATTACTGCTTATGCAGATCGTTTGCTTAAAGGTCTTGATACAATTGACTGGCCGGAGGCAATGAAAGAAATGCAGCGCTACTGGATTGGAAAATCGTTGGGTGCTATGTTGTCTTTCAAAGTTGTAGGCAAACAAATGGAGCTTACCGTATTTACAACCCGTATTGATACAACCTTTGGCGTTACTTATGTATCTATTGCTCCTGAACACGAATGGATATCTGAATTAACTTCCGCCGAACAAAAAGCTGCCGTTGAAGAATACGTACTGAAAGCAAAAAACAGATCTGAACGTGACCGTATGAGCGATGTAAAAACGGTCTCCGGATGTTTTACCGGTTCATATGTAATCAATCCGTTTAATAATGAAAAAATCCCGGTATGGATTGCTGACTATGTATTGGCTGGCTATGGTACAGGTGTTGTGATGGCTGTACCATCTTCTGATGAGCGTGATTATAAATTTGCCTCTTATTACAATCTTCCAATCATAGCTGTTCAGCAAGGAGCTCACACCGATATTACCAGGGAAGATTTTGATCCGAAAGCAGGAACAATGATTAACTCGGGTTTCTTGAATGGTTTAACAGTGAAGGAAGCTATTCCCAAAGCAATAGAATTCATTGAAGAAAAGAAAATTGGTTTTGCGAAGATCAACTTCAAAATGCGTGATTCCATCTTTGGCCGCCAGCGTTACTGGGGCGAACCGATTCCTGTATTTTATAAAAACGATATTCCATATGTATTGAAGGAATTTGAACTGCCCTTAGTACTTCCTTCCATTGATGAATACAAACCAACAGAAACAGGCGAACCGCCGCTTGCACGTAACAAGGCCTTTGCAGATAACGGCTATGAATTAAGTACGATGCCGGGTTGGGCCGGTTCCAGCTGGTACTTCCTGCGCTACATGGATCCTCTGAATAAAACAGCTTTGGCTGCTGTAGATAAAATCAAGTATTGGGGACAGGTTGATCTATATATGGGTGGTGCAGAGCATGCAACAGGCCATTTGTTATATTCACGTTTCTGGAATAAATTTTTGTTTGATATTGGGATTACTCCAAATGAGGAACCGTTTGCAAAACTGATTAATCAAGGTATGATTCAGGGCGTATCCAAGTTTGCGTACCGTATTAACGGAACCAACAAATTTGTTTCGTATGGATTGAAAAAAGAATATGAAACAACTCCACTTCACGTGGATGTTAGCTTGGTTAACAATGATATTCTTGATACGGAAGGTTTTAAGAAATGGAGACCTGATCTGGCTTCTGCAGAATTCATTCTGGAAAATGGCGCATATGTATGCGGTTCAGAAGTTGAAAAGATGTCGAAGTCTAAATTTAATGTAGTTAATCCGGATGATATTGTAAACAAATATGGTGCAGACACACTACGCATGTACGAAATGTTCCTGGGTCCGTTAGAGCAATCCAAGCCATGGAATACAAATGGCATTGAAGGTGTCTACAAATTCTTAAACCGTTTCTGGCGTTTATTCCATAATGCTGCAAGTGATTTTGCTGTGAGTGATGCGACACCAAGTGCAGAAGAACTAAAAGTATTGCATAAAACGTTGAAGCGTGTAGAAGAAGATATTGAACGCTTTTCATTTAATACGCCTGTAAGCACATTTATGATCTGTGTAAATGAACTTGGCGGATTAAAATGCAATAAGCGCAGTATTCTTGAACCATTAACAGTTGCACTATCTCCTTTAGCACCACATATTACAGAAGAATTATGGTCATTACTTGGACATAAAACATCTGTTTCTACAGCAACTTACCCAACCTGGGATGAGAAATATCTGGTAGAAAGCAATCACGAATACCCCATCTCAATCAATGGTAAAATGAGGGCTAAACTGAACCTGCCTGTTGATATGGCTCCGGCAGAAGTTGAACAACAAGTACTGGCAAATGAAATTGTTCAAAAGTGGCTGGAAGGTAAAGCGCCTAAAAAGATAATAGTTATTCCGAATAAGATTGTAAATGTAGTTATGTAAATAAAAAAGGAGCTGAACGCTCCTTTTTTTATTTACATGCCCTTGAATTATGAATTACATTTTAACAATTCTTCTTGTTTCAAATAATCCTTCTACACTAACAATACGGATCAGATATGTTCCTTTTTTCAGTTCAGCTATAGATAAATCAATTTTAGGAGATGAAAATGTAACTGTCTTAACAAACGCCCCAGTCTCAGAATAAACATCAACAGATGAGATTATGTTTGGTGATTCAATATGTATGTTATCTACCGCAGGATTTGGATATAACGTGTTTAGTGTCAACGCTGGTTTAATTGTAGCAGTTGTAGTTTCCGCAACAGTAAAGCTTCCTGTCATACTTGTATGGATCGTACAATGATAGGTATAATTGCCCACAACCTGAACGGTATATTGAAAAGTTGAACCCGGAGTAACTGTTGAATTAAAAGAATTAGCTCCGGAAGGTACTGTCTGTGAAGTAACGGTATGTGTGACAGATCCATTATTTGTCCACGTTATTACATCACCAACATTTAATGCATTAGGAATAGTACCAAATGAATAATCTACAATTGAAACAGAAATATTGGCTGCCTGTAAAAAAAACATGTGCGCGAAAAATAAAATAAGAA
>FTDL01000063.1_pt1 | contig 21082 bp, 11 predicted proteins | sample 1639951 | NCBI WGS metagenome assembly FTDL01 (sample SAMEA3914869, study PRJEB12502) | metagenome | biome: forest; material: soil | place: USA | collected 2012-03-12 | depth 0.1 m
ACGCCACTCGTTACCACCTGCACATCGCAGCTGCTCTGACCCTGTACGCCCGCGGCACTCACCGCTAAAAACAATACCACTAAAAAACGTCTCAACATACTTCTATATGTTTACTTATTTTATTTCTTATTTCTATTTATTATCTCGTAAACAATCCAATAAATGACTGGTAGTTTACAAGAGACATAAAACATGCCGTGGTTCGGTATGTTTAAGTGTCTGTACAATCAATAAGCGAACAAACAATTGTTCCACTTATCCGCCGCCGCGGATACCAACCACTAAAGAATTTCCTCCTGGCGCCAGGCATTTAGCAGTCTTTGACTGCATAATTCATAATCTTACTGCCGGTTTACCGTTGCAGGTATAATCGTCGTACAGTTTACCGGTGTTAAGAACGGCGTACGGATCACAACTTGCTGAACCGAATAGGTATCGTTATGTACAGACACCATGGCTGCACCGAAATCAATTCCGCAGGCTGTACATCCTGAAGTGTAGGAAACAGGACTCAGCGATTGAAAATGCGCCGGCTGTTCCGGAAGATGCTGACCTCCCGGTAAGGTATACGGTGTTGTAGCAGCGCTGCCTGAAGCGGTTACTTCAATCAGCATTGTCTGACTCCCGTTAAGTGTATATTGAAGTGTGCCCGCAATAATATGCGTACCATCAGGAGTTGGTGTCCATACCGGTGCAAGGCTTGTCAGGTCTGATCCGTTGGTAAGCGATGAATCTGATATTTTTAACAGAGAAAGTATCGCGTCAAAATAAAGTTCAATGTGTGCATCGTCAAACAATTGCGTTGTTGTATTCAAGTCTCCGTTAGAAGACAGAATGTTCAGCAGATTTCCTGTATTAACAGCATCTTCTGTCAAGACACATTTCGGAGGGAACGTACAAGTTGCAATATCAAGATCTACCGTGCCATTCAGATATACATCCTGGAATACGGTATGATTCACACCATTTACAAGCGTAGTTATCTGAAAAGTAGCCTTAATCGTAAACGTTCCGGATGTAATGGCCGACAAACAACACAGAGACGACAACTGGTCGAAGGTAATACCCTGCGTAGCAGCTGAAGCAGGAATCGTCAGCGTAATGGTATTGACAACTGCACTGTTTAATTTAATAGATCCGCTGATTGTCTTTTTATCTGCTGACAATGCAGATGACCAGTAAATAGTAGATCCGTCAGCAGCATTGGCAAGTATGATGCGGGAAAGAGCCGTTCCTAATACTACTGCACCGTTTGAACAGGATAAGGTTGTATTGGCAGATGAGACCAGCTTTGAATTTGCAGTCAGCTGTGTGAGCATATCTTGCAGATCGGATGCAACCGGACACAAGCCGCACATCTGATATTTCAGACGTTCTGCTTCCAGCTCGGTATTTGCAGCCAAAGCCTGCAGATCTGCGGCACACGGTACCGGTGAAACATACGGGTTACCCGATTCATCATAGGTTAACTGCGGACAGTTTCCGGTCTCCTGGGTAGTCGTATTGTCAATCTGCCCTGTCGGATAAAAGCGCTGTGTTTTATCTTTGAAATAATAGGCGTTACCGATAAAGCAGATCTGGTTTCGCATGACAAAAGATGGTACACTGACAGTATAACTACTGGTGTGCCAGCCACAGGAAGTTTTCCAGAACAGAAAGCGTGAGCAGCTGTAATAATTTGTCGTTACAGGAAACGCTTTAGGCAGATCAAAATACCAGGACTCCGGAGAGCTTATATAATTGGCGTGGCCGATGCATCCGTTGTAATAACCGCCGTTAACGGCACGGATCATATCCGCTTCTTTAATGTACTCTTGTTTAAGAGACATATACAGCGAGCGGTACGTTGTCCACTCCTGATCGTTATCAATCTTATCATTGCTGCAATCGGCCGTAACTACACCACAGTTATTAGATGGCGCTGTTCCGTCCGGACAGTTCACGGTCTGGTTGGCAAGCAAGGCAAGAGTAATACCGTTATTTTTATAATTTGCAATATTACTGTTCATCCACGCAGAATACAGATTTACCGGGGCAACATGTGCATTGGCATCGCCTTCTTTTGCAAAAATTGCTGGCGTTCCGTCTGAAAGAATAAGCCCCTGGCTTTTGGCATCTGCATAATTCATGTTGACCATTTTATAATCAAAATCGTTGCTGGCATCTTTTGCAATACAGTCAATGTAATAGGGGAATTCCGGATGGTAAGGCATCAGCGCATATGCCCATTGTGTTTGCCACGCATTTTCAAAATCAGCAATATTCTGAACAAAACGTACCGGAATTTTATACAGGCCTGCAGTCTGATTTACAGTGATTAGCTGGGATACATCGGCAACAGCCGGTGTATAGCTAACCGCCTGTGTTTGCGGGTCTGTCGTTGCCTGAACATATATATAGAAAATATTTCCGTTTGCATCCAGGTAATCGCCGATACTCAGTGTGATATTGCTGAACGTAATCGGGTTGGATTCGTCATTCAGAATCTGATAATTTTTCGGACGCGATATGTCTCCGGTTTTAGTGATTACAATCGGATATCTCCAGTATTCTTTAGAGCTTATACCAGACATGACTGTATTTAAATAATTTCCTAATGGAATTTTATTCCCTGTATTAAAGATAGACAGTGGGAATAGCTGCGGCTGGATCGTATTGCTTGCATCGTCATTTCCAAGTGTATTAATGGTCATGTTATCCAGCGCGGTAAATGTATACGAACCGTCTGAAGCAGTTGCCACATCGGTAGATTGGGGTATCTGTACACGATCCGGACGCAGTTGCGCATATTGCCCGCCTGGTGTCATATCTGCTTTCATAGCATTTAATGCTGCCGTGCAACCGATTCCGTTATCACAGATCGTCGCGCACAGATTTTTAATATCTTCTTTCTGTTCGTCTGTTAAGAATTGGTTCGTTAACAGTTTATTCACTTCATCTGTACACGTTGCACAGGTAAGATTACAATCGGTAAGATCTATTTTTGATAAGGCATCGTTTTGAAAATCACTCGGCTGTTTCGCACAGGTAGGTGTATTCAGATATGTCTGGATATAGGCATTGAGTTTATCTTCATTCAATACAGCTTGTTTTACCAATTGATATTCACCGATATTCAAGGGTGAGGCAGCTGATACATTACTGATGCTTACCGTTTGATTTTGTCCGGTATTTCCGGCAACAGTACTTACATTTTTAGAAAACAGGATGGCTCCGCATTTATCCTGCAAAGTCAGATATACATCTACAACACCATCTATATTCAATGCTGAACTTCCGTCTTTACAAAGAATATCGTAATACCCGAATGTTCCTGTATAATTAAATGTATAGTTCAGGTTATTAGACGTAACAACAAATTTCTTATTGAATACAGTAGCTGTTCCGTCTACCGATAACGCATTACTCATCGGACTTGCTTTGATAAGATCCTCGTTGATTGTTCTCGCAGACGTACCGGACAAAGCGCTGACATTGCCGGGTGCATCTCCCGCAAGAGCTGTAGCTACTACTTTTCCATCCAGATCAAGATAAGAAACACTGGTTTGTCCGTTCGGGTCCATTACAACATTCTTTTTATAATGTGCCGCATAACCTACCTGGCTTCCGAACAGTCTGCATAATTCTGTCTGAAGAGGTGTTCCGTATAAATATTTGGTTTCTTTTCCGCTACCTAAACTGTTTGTAACACCAACGCCGGATTGTGTGGCAATACGTCCGGTGTTATCCTGCGTATAAACGGTCTGTGAATAAGGGTATTTTTTTGCATCCGGAATATAATCCTTATTAATAATGTTTCCTTGTGTATTTCCATTTGTACCAAATGTATTAGCAGGCGAATAATAATTCGATGCTCCTGTGTTTGTTGATAACTGTGGCCCTGTAGGATTACAGGCATCCGGATTTACAGCAGTAATATCTTCTTTGCGCAGGATCGTTTGCCCGTCTACGATATTAAAGTTCTGATAAAAGCCCAGCGAATCATTTTTAACGGGTACCGGTAATGTTTGTATAATGGGTCTGCCATTGTAATCATAAAATGTTTCGCCAACAATTGCACGCTGGTCAGTATTAATACGTGTTACAGCCTGGCGGTTGCGTGAAGAGCCATCGTGATAACTAACCACTGCTTTATTTTTTCCTTCTTCAGCAAAGCTGATGGAAGATTGCCAGTTGATATTATTTTCAAGACCGGAGTACAGATATGCATTGGCTGCCGGAAAAAGGGACGTAGTAAGGCCTGCCGGGCTGCCGGCATCGGCATATGTCCAGTTTGATTTTACCCAGGCCGGACTACTGTTAATAACATTCTGGCCAACAGCACGTACACGGTAAAGAATATATCCTTGTTCATACATTAACGGAATATTGTATGTAGTCTGAACAGTCTCAACGCGTGAGCTGTTATTTTTAAAATAGAACGGAGGAATGTCCAGTTGATTTAAGGTAAGTATCGTGGAAGGTGTTGCTCCCTGATTTGAAATAAAAGTCCATTCCAGTTCATAAGATTCCGCACTGGCCACCGGATTCCAGGATACGCTCAAATCACCACCGCTTGTTAATGTAGTATTATGCGTCAACGAAGCAGGCACATCTGCCGGCCCCATAAAATCAAATCCTTCCGTTACGGCAGAAACAGTCAGCGTTAAACCCGAAAGGCCTGTATTGGTAATGGATTTTACCTGCACATATACATATTGCGCATTGGGTGCTAAAAAATAAGAAACATCCGTTGCAGCATTGTTCTGCAGGTTTACACTCAGCGAAACATTCGGTGATGTTTGTGAAACGTATACACCATTTACGTCTGTCTGGTAAGTAATGTCTGCGACAACGGTTGCTGTACCGCCGGCAGCTTGTCCTGCAACCGGTACCGATAATTTCACAAGGCCATATGCTTTATCTATCCAATACGTACGGGAACCCAGGGGTACCGGATTTCCTCCCTGCACATACCGGATTCCTGTTGCCGTTGCCGTTGGTGTTCCAGACAGCGCAGTTCCTGTAAGCGTTACAACCGGTGTGTTGGTTTGTCCCCAGGCAGCTGTTGAAACAACCACCATCAGTAAAAATAAAAACTTATTCATATACCTGTTTTTTTTAAAATTATTCATCGCATTAACGCTTTAATAAAATCCCAAAGACAACGTTTTTTATTGCAGCAAACCAGACAGTAAAAATCTGATCCGCTTGTTCAGCAATCAAAGAGTTATCTGATGTGTATTTTCGTTAAAATCATTATCCGTTTATATTTTATTGTTTTATTGTAAAATCCTCATCCATGTATCTGCCGGAATCTGATTTTGAAAATTTGTTAGTTAGTATATTTTATACCCATCATACGCGTCCTGTACCGTATATCTGCCATTTGCTTTAGCTACATATTTGATTGTATGTGGAAAATCCTGCTCTGGTACCCATGTAAAATCAGGTTCCTTATAATCGATCTGTATATAGCGGAACTCAGATGGGTATGCGTCAGAGTACCGAACATCTATATGATGTAAATGCTTGGTCTTTTTGGAAAACATCATTTCCACAGATGCATACGGATAGGAAGATGAAAATGCAAGTGCATAATACAGTTTCCCTTCTTTGGTATGTGTCTGTATAGATGTGGCACTATCTATCATCGCAGAAAAATTGCTGATCAGAACATGATTGGATGCTGCGTTGGCCGTATCAATACCCATACGCATCAACCGGGCTTCATGATTAACAACAAGCAGCAGACTGCCGTCATGAATGACTTCCTGACTCTTACCCATTTTAAGGTAATCTTTATCGTTTGATTTATACAGATCAATATCCATGTGTTCCACAGTCGTATCCATGTTGCTGGCAACAGTGATGGTATACGGAAGATGGAAGGTCTGATTGGTCAGCAGCAGTTGTTCAAAATCAAGGCTCATTTTTTTCAGCTCATCCTTTTGTGCAAAAGCCGCGTAAATCAACATATATAAACAACTTGTAATAAGTATTCTTTTCATAATAAATTTAATTGCACATAAGCGTTAACCATTTGTTATTGCATCCACGTTCATTAGGGAATGCTATTATCGGGAGTTTGAAATTATATCCCGTTTTACCCTTTTATTAATCCTGTGCTTTGTTCGTTTGCACCTTACTCTGGTTACTGCGTGTTTCTTTAATTGTCATCACACCGCGCTCTGTTTCTTTCTTCACACGGATAAGTATGCCTTCATCGTCGTATTCATAAATTGTCGCAAAATTATTTTCATCCAGTTCTGCCACCAGTTTTTGCGTGGAAGGATTGTATACAAAAGATTTCATATTGCTGTTTAACGGATGAATGCGCACATCATCAAAATAGATATCATAAGCAGCATTTTCATTTACCAGCTGAATTTGTATGTTCTGCGCGCCGGAAGGTACAACAAAGGTTCCCTCAATACGCTGCCAGCCTTCGACTACAGGCCCTGACGGACGGAACAACGGAATCGTGGTAATAGCATTATCGTTAAAATTAATTTTCACACCAGAATGTACATATGTAACAGGAGGTGTTGCAGTGGCGTCAAAAGATTCTTTCACCCATGCAGATACAAAATAGGTCTGGCCGGGTATCGGTGAAAACGAGGTTACACAATCGGCACAGTTAACCACGTGCTTACAAGCTATTGGCGCAGTATAGGTCTGAGAAGTATTCTGAGTCGGATCTGCTGAAAAGCTTGTGCTTATTGTATGTACACTTCCATCTGAAGATAAACCACCAAGTTGTATATATAAAGGACCAGATGCGGGAATATCTGTCGCAAGATTATATGTTTTCTTTACAACATTATCTACTTTAATATCCAGCGTACCGGTTGAAGGAAAATTAACAACAAAATATGTCATATTAACACCGTAAAGATTACTTGTTGAATCACAGGATGCAGGTTGAACAAGTAGCTTTTTACTGATATTATATGCCAGATCACATCTTTTCTCAAGCCATTTAACCCCGTCAAAATATCTTGTTCCGCCAACAGCATTACAGCCGGCAGGTGTAACCGTTTCGTTGGGAGGGTATATTCCATCATAATCTGTTGCATCTCCCAGGTGATCGAATCTTCCGATTTGAAAAAAATTCCGCTGATCACCATATGTAATTCCTACTGTAGCGGGATAACCGCAGAATCCGTTATCTGTTAAACTAGCATACCCTGAGGTCCAGTTCATACTATCATAATAAAATGCTACGTTACCTCCATTAGGTATCAACGGATCACTTCCATTTGTAAGAACGAGCTGAAAGGTATTTAATTTATCTGTACGGTTTTGATAATAACCTACATTTTCCCAGATAACAATGAAGTTGGTTGGATTTATTTTATAATATATTTTACCCGTCGGTACGCCACCTTCGCCTGGCAAAAGAAGATCTATATCTGCCCAGAATGGGGCTATCATCGCCCGGTTAAAGGTTGCAAAAGATGTAGAATTAAAATCCGGATAGTTACCGTCAAACGTTATGTTTCCGTTAATATTCAAATACAGTGAAGTATAGCTTTTTCCAAAAAAAGAAAATGTAAATGGCAGTTGAATAGGATTATTAGCATAACTACCATCATCTCCGGTACCACCACCTCCTGCTGTAAAATCAGCGGATGTTTCCAACACGGTAAAACTCGCATCTTTAAGCATTTTACAACTGGCTGGTGCCTGTATACCAAAAGCCGGAGCATATGTCTGCCCGTATCCAAGCATAGCAAGAGTTATAAAAAGTACAATCAACAATCCTGTTTTTTTCATAATATCCTATATCTTTTTTGCAAAAAATGCTACTCAATAAAATTTACTTTCTTCAACTAATTATAAACCATATATAATTGGTTTGTTATTAGGGTTTAAAATTCAGTGTCTGACTTTTATAATTATGCCCCCAGGTAAAAAAACTTATTAATAATGGGTTGCTTAAAGTAGTACTATCCAATTTAATGTTGACTGTAAATTTTTGTACATCATTATTTACAGGAACAAATGTAAAAGTGCCCTGTTGTGAAATTAATGTATTACCTGCATTATTATTTTGAGCTGCATACTTTACATATACATGATCAGTGGAAGGATTTTTAACAAAAACATCCAGCTCCAGAAAGTTCGCTCTATCAAATGTCGAATAAAATGTTGCTTTTAATGTATCATTTACAATGCTTGCCTGCAGATTATATATTGAATCTGTCTGAGCATTCATAATAAAGATTGTTGTAAAAAATAACATTATCGGCAATATTATTTTTGATACATGCATGTTGGTTCTCATATTTTGACAATTAAATTATCTTAATCTTCTTTATCTTCTACTGACAGTTAACAATTACTTTTTTAATCTCAAGGGATTGTCCGCCTGAAACTTTTATAGACTTTCTTCCGGTATGCGATTCTGTATCGGTCACATTTGCTGCGGCATTTCTCCAGCTCATATGATCATCCGTACAGTCGTTGTAATCATAATCTTCAAAACCATCAAAGCCCGATTCTTTGTATTGTGAATTATTAGAAGTAGCAACAGGCAATTTGCGTCCGTACCCGTATTGTGCCATCAGATAACGGTTAAGCGCATCTCTGTTTTCTATTTCCATACCCAGCGAATTGTAATTTGTAATCTCTGTTACATATTGCCATTTGGTTGAAGCAATTGTTGACGGCACGATAAGTGTTTGTGTCGGTGCATTGTATTGCCAGAAAGCCGCAAAATCTTTGTAATAGCCGTCTGTCCGCACATTCATCTGATTATTCACCAGCTTCTGGTACCGGTCCGTTAAATAGGTCCACGAACGGTACGGTCTTAAATTACCCTTTAAACCTAAGATATAGGGATTTGTACTGGTAGATGCATTTGCGCAATCGCAGCCCATGCGTTTCCATGTTTCTTTGTATTCGGATGCTCCGGCATTAATAACGTTATTGAAGGCAACCGAACTTCCCTGAAGCGGATTAGTCAGCATCACAACTGTACCGACAGGTGCTGAAGCCATATTCCGCGCACCGGAACGGATTACCTTTGCATTTGTAAATGAACTCAGCTTCGAATTACCGGCTGCATCAAGTATGTCCCACTGTCCGGAAGTTGCATCATAATTAACAAATGCAGTTGTTGTATTATCCAGAAGCAACTCGTCCCCATCATTAAATCTGGAAGTATTTGTGGTGAAATATCCTTTTTGAAAAGACATACCTTCGGTTCCGCTTGCCTGATCCATACGGGCATAAGCCCAGTGTGCCGGATAGGTAAATGTATATACCGGGTCATGAAATTCATTTTGTATAGAGGTCACAATCACCTCTCCTGTTTTGGCATCCCAGGCCAGATTTGTTGTTGCAATGGCAGCACCGTTATCACGCGCAATTGTTTGTTGCAGGATACCGTATTTATTTACAACCTTCGTTGTCACCAGGGATCTGAACTGAACAAATTCATCTGCGACATCCGGGAAGCCTGTCGGAACAAACAACGGGAAAATACCCAGTATGATAAGTTTGAAATTCAGATTGATTCCTCCGCCTTCTGTTGTAGTAGAAAATTCACGCTGATCATTTACAACATCTACATCAACGCCCATGGTACTGGTTGTAGCAGGTATGCTTAAATCCGGATTAACAGTAGGTATTGTATTATCAAGTCTTCCGTTACTTGTTTTATAATAATATTCAACTTCTGATATAGCCTGCGGAGCAACCGTGCTGGTATTCCCGTTTGTATCAGGATATACTCGTTTGGCTTTCGGTTTGCCGTGCATATCATTGGTTTCGATATAATACCCTTGCGTACATGTTACCAGATCCAGTGAACCTAATTTCATAAATTTGGAAATAAGGTTCGGACTCAGACTGCTTTGTTTAATGCTCGTACGCTCAGTATAGGTTGGAAAATCTTTCGCTGTATAAAACTCCTGTTGTACTTTGCCCGTACCGTTCCCGACAAAGTTTCTATTGGTAATATCTGTTGCCGTAATTTTTAAAGGAGTTACCACAACTTTGCTGTATCCCACAGATGCTCCGGGAAAAAAGCATTCTCCAAAAGGTTCTTCCAGGAAGGTAATTGTATTTGCTGCCAGAGGAACTTTTTCAACTACATACACAGGCCGGCGGAACGGATTTTCTTCCCCGCCTAAAATCGGTTCATATGCGGCTACTCCGGCACTGATTGTCTTACCATTCTCAGTCGTCGTATAATCATATACCTGTCCGTAAAAAGACGTCTGCTTGGCAGGTGTGTTCAGAAGATTTTCTTTGGTTGATTTCATGGCAGCCCAGTGATCGGACATGATAATGGCTTTAACCCTGTGACCGCCGCCCATTTTAATCTGATCCGGTTCCTGCAAACGCACAAACGATTTGTCTGTATCTAGTGTATTCGAATGTCCGTTGGCAAGCATTTCCGAAGTAAAGGATGCCATGATCGTTGCAAGGCTTTTTAATTGCGAAAGCATGCTGTACATGATTTGTTCCACCCCGCTAGATTGTGCATTAGCAAGACCTTTCAGCTCTCTGCTCAGATTTATTTTGGCATACATCCAGCCGGCACGTGAAATCGGATTTACATTATTTATCACACCGGAAGTAACAGGTACAATACCAATCGTAGCCCTTCTGTACTTTCCATCCGGATCTGCAACGGGTACACATCTCGACTTATCAATCTCTGCATAACCGGGTACGTATTCGTAGCGGGCATCAGCATTGAGAAGGCTTCCGTTAATAACATTCATACGTGCTTTAAAATACATCAGATCCAGATCTCCGATATAAGCATTCTGAAACTCCTGATTAGGGTCAGACGTCTTTGGTACAAACTCTTCGCCCAATTCAATGTTTATGGTATTGCGCTGGTTATCGATACCGGAATAAAGCGTACTTGATTCAGGAGCGACCTTAAACATCCGCAATGCTTTTTTATCCTGTACATAAGCATAATCATCCGATTCATATACAACGTGCATTGTACCGGCTGTTGGGGTTTGAATCGTAGATAATGCATACACAGAAACATTCTGATCTGCCTTGGCTTTATTTGTTTGATTTACATAAGGGAATAATGCATTCGGATTATTGATATCATTCAGATTATAGTTCCCCCAGCGCTCATAATTCAGATGCGAATAATCCGGATTCAGGTTTGTTGCTCCGTTTGTCGTTCCGTCATCCATAATACCATCAAAATTCTGATCTGCATAGGTAAACGCATATGGATTAAGTACACCTTTCTGAGAGTTTCCGTATGTGAACCAGATTTTTTTAAGCGTTAACTTGCCCTGATTCGGATTAAGCTCTGTATTTACTTTACTGTTATAGGTATGCGGACAAAGAGAATAATCATAATTAAAATAAACTGTTTTTATAGGTTCAGACGAAGAGTTGTATTTGTCTGCTTTGGCATATAAAACAATTTTATCCAGTTTCTTTAAGGCAACATTACCGATGCCGCCATTCTGATCCTGGGCACCAAAGCCGTCCAGACGATCGCTCACATAAAATTCGGCAACATGTGTAGGTGTTTCAATGGAATGCAGATACCACACTTCTTTTTCTCCATAAACAATATTGCCTTTATCATCCAGGTTTGTACCCGTCATGCCGTCACTGAAACTTGCCACATTCGTACTCTGCGACATAGGTGTGCGCCACGCAAATGCATTATTCAGTTTTGCATAGTTGAATTTTGTGTATGTGCCGATATCACCGTCTGACGGGCCGGGAATGTTATCGCTGTCAACATAGTCTGAAGATAAAATACATGTCAGCAGATAAGAGTGCGCACTGCCGGGAGTGGTAACACAGTTATAATAGTTATCCAACCCGTTTGAATTATTGTTTCCTAAATCCTGAGACGGATCATACGATATTAAGCCGGATGTAAGTGCATTTTGAAGTACTGTTGCATTATTCGTATTGGCTGCAAAGGTGATTTCCTTCTGTACATTATTATAAGCACCGATACCATATATATAGCGTGCTCCGGATTGATCGGTTACGCGCACTTCAGAGATGTGGTGATCTTTTCTGGCATTATCATCACGCGGGATAATTGTTTTTGTATAACCATCGGTTGCGCTGGCTGTTCCGATTGATCTGTCTGAACGGCCAGCCCATTCAAAATTATTAATCTGATAATTCTGTATAGGTAAAATATTTCCGGCTTTCGCTTCGGCAACTGTTAACGTTGTAAATGCAGTTGTTTTGTTGGGCCGTGCTGAACGCACATTATTAAGAGCAACCGTTTCACCGCTCAGATACGTATTTTTAGCAATACCATATTCGCTTGAAAACAAATCATATTGCATAAGTTTCGTTGACAGCTGAACGGTATTTAAAAAGGTGTTGTCATTTTCAACAACAGACTCGCCCAGTTTTTTAAAATATACTTTCTCATTATCCGGAGCCGAATTATTTGTTTCCGTATTGAAGTCAGGAACAAATGCAGCATCTGACGACCATTTTCCTGAAGTGGAGCTGGTATGATAATAAGCCCCTCCTGCTCCGATATTCGTTGTCTCTCCACTGGTACCGAAAGACATGCTGAAAGAAGGATCAACAGAGATATCTGTTGCCGCAGGATCAGACACATTTCCGAAATCACCTCTGTATAAACGATACGACCCGCCAACGCCCTGACCGCTTACCTGAAAAATATCGTAGGTGTAATTAGTCACAGGCAGGTTAATCGTATATTTTTTATGATAAGTGCCATCTTTTTCACGGTTCATATCATACACTTTCGTTTCAGAATTACTTACGCCTGAATACATATAGCCATAAGCCGGGCTTTTTGTACTTGTGCTTTTTAAAAACTGCCCGCTGTAATATCCTGTAAAACCAATATTACCCGCTTCTGTAGGCGGTAAGGCTAATTGAAAACTTGCTCCCAGTGAAAAACTGGTATTGGTATGACTCTGTTGAATAGTAGGTGTATAGGTAGGTGTTGAAAATCCTTGAAAAGCGCTTAATGAATAATTATTTCCGTTTTGTTTTGGTCTGTATCCTGCAGATAATGTCATGCCTTTTAATCCTTCACGTGTATTAAAAGGAAATCCGATCGAAGCACTTAATCCCTGTTCTGTTGAATTTTTCGATTCTCTGGGGCTTATTCCCAATGTTGGCGTAATATCCGTGCCGGTTTCAGAACCTGCTTCCAGGCTTACTCCCAGGTTTGCCGTGTAATTACTTTTAGATGATTTCGCAGCGGATATAGAAGGATTCACGCCCACACTCAATCCCATTCCATTATAATTGTTATAAAAAATATTGCCATCCACACTGAGCCCCACATTAAAGGGCGCCTTGGCTCCAAAAAAACTTAACCCTAAATTTACTTTAGCTCCATATGTTTCATTAGGCTTAATATTAAAATCGGTCTGCATTTCATCTCCCGAAAAATCATCCGGCAAACCGCGCACAGACCGCGTAATGGCACCTACATTCAGGTTCCAGCCAAGGCCTGTCCAGCTCGCTTCTGCATCAGGGGTGATACCGGCAGCATAATTCAGATTGATCGGATACCCGCCTACATCCATCAATGGAATATTGTAACTGAAATCTCCTGTAAACGGATCAACCATATCATCCATACCTGCAGGAGCAAACTGCTGTGTCTCCGGTTGTGCAGGGCCGGATGATAAGGCCTTGCTTTGAACAGGAACAAATAGCGTCAGAAAATTAAACAATAAAAAACTTGCTATGATGCGTTGATGTTTTGCTATACGTAAAAACATTTGCTTATAATTTTATAAATGGAAATGATTGTATATCGGTACTTGAAACGTTAAGCCTGCAGTCTCTTGCCTGAAAAGCAGATCCGCTTATAGAGATCTGGTAAGAGCTTGTAGAATCTGCAGGAATCAGAATAAGTAATTTGTTCGGCTGATTCATTACATAAGAGGGAAAGGCTTCCGTAATGATTGTATGCAGCGTGTCATCGTTATTTTTTATAACCGTTAGCTGCTGTCTGATCAAAGCCAGCAGATCATTTTTCTTAATCGGGGATGAAGCTGATTCGTATTTTACAAAACAATCAGCTGTACAGTAATAGTAATCCTTTTGAATATCCAGATACTTTGATAAAGCCGTGCTTGGATCTTCTCCGTTATTTCTTGCAGCAGTATACGCCTCCAGCTGGGACGGATGAAACGTTAGACTTAATGCAAACTGATTGGTTTGAATACTATCGAACGTAACACCTTTTTGATCCTCAACCCATGTAATATATTCGGATGGAGTTAACTTAACAGGACCTGATACCAAGGATTGAATGGAGGAAGAAACTGAATGCAGTAACTGTCCCAGTGGATGTGCATGCTCTCCTGCGTCAATCTTATTTACACAAGAAGTAAATAGTATTATTACAAGCCATAAATAATGATAACAAAAACGCTTAAAAATTACTGTTTTATAAATCATATTATCAAAATCAATAGAAAACTTAAAACAAAAGCAAAATAATATCTTTCGTTAAAATTATGTGTAATATTTATTTAACAAAAGAAAACATTAAAATTAATTTCACACAAAATATAAACATAAAATTACAAATAAAAAGTATAATTATTTATCTATATACACCAACTTTAAACCTTGACTTATCCACAAAATATAATTTTTCAAATACAAATAAAAAAAGAAATACATTTTTAATACCTGGCTGAAATAAAAAAACCGCGGCGGGATTTGTACTTTACTCACCGGATAATCCTTTTTATTAATAAATGTACCTGTACATAAGCAGGGTCTTGTGCTGCAATTTTCATGTAATGAATTAAAAAATATGACATAGATTCAGCCTTCAGCTAGTTATAGGATAGCTGTACACGTTAATGTTGTATGACTTTATAAACGAATCGTCCTTGCATGTATTAAAAAGGCTCTATTCTATAATTTAGCGCACAAACCTCCAGGAATTAGAAATATGTGATGCTGTTATTTGCTATGTATCGAAATCCTTGGAGGTTTAGTCAGATCACCAAACAATAGAATAGAGCCGTTAAAAATAATCTGAATGCAGACTTCGGTGATATGATGCTACGTTAAAATTACCCCCAGCCAGGAGTATTAAACCAATCAGGCTATTCAAACCCGTAAGCATCCTTTTTATAAATTTTTATATTCTAATGTAGCTTATGGCGGTATCAATAAACTCATCATGCAAATCCCTCCAAGGGTTTCTTTTTTTAAGCGTAAATAGTTCTTATTCTAAATACCCCTTGGAGGGATGAAGTTTAATCGCCGTAAACTGCATTAGAATAAATTTTTATAAAGCTTTGCTCTTAACCAAAAAGATATCTTCACAAGTAAAATGAGGGCCGGTACTTCAACCAAAGGACCTATGACACCTGTAAAGGCCTGACCTGAATGAATTCCGAAAACAGCTATCGCAACCGCAATAGCCAGTTCAAAATTATTGCCTGCTGCTGTAAAAGAAAGAGCTGCATTCTTTGAATAATCTGCTCCCATGTATCTGCCTGCTATAAATGTACCTGTAAACATAATTACAAAGTAAATGATAAGCGGAACAGCAATCCTTAAAACATCGAATGGCAATTGAACAATCAATGAACCTTTTAAGCTAAACATAACTACAATAGTGAATAGTAAGGCAACTAAAGTAATCGGACTAATGAATGGTATATAAATCTGTTCATACCATTCTTTTCCTTTTAATCGGATTAATACAACTCTTGAAACAAATCCTGCCATCAATGGAATGCCGAGATAAATACATACACTCTCCGCAATCTTAATAAAACTAATATGTATTTCTATTCCTTTGATTCCGAAATACGGCGGAAGTACTGTTATATAGAACCATGCAAATGCGCTATAGAATAGTACCTGAAAGATGCTGTTCAATGCAACCAAGCCTGCTGCATACTCTCTATTTCCTTCTGCTAACTCGTTCCATACAATCACCATGGCAATACATCGGGCAATTCCAATCAATATTAAACCTGTCATGTATTCAGGATAATCCGGAAGAAACAGAATAGCAAGGATGAACATAAGTAACGGTCCTATAATCCAATTTATAATAAGAGACAAAGACAGTATTTTCAAATTCTTAAATATACTTCCGAGTTCTTCATAGTTCACCTTCGCTAACGGCGGATACATCATAACAATTAATCCTGTAGCAATAGGAATATTTGTTGTGCCTGTTTGAAAAGCGTGTATCCATGATGATGTATCAGGAATAACATATCCGATACCTACTCCGATTGCCATGGCAAGGAAAATCCACAACGTCAGATAGCGATCCAGAAAACTTAATTTTTTACGTTGTGTTGGATTACAATTATTCATGATTTATTAATTTGAGAAAATACATATAAGCATTCTGTTGCAATCTGCTTGCTTCTTTCTAAATACATAGCATCCTGTTGAGGTGTTCCATCAAACGCTTTAGGATCAGTATAAGGTGTCGAAATTCGAGCCGCTGCTCCTTCAATATATGGACAAGCACCATCAGCTTCTGTACATGTCATAACAGCGCAAAAGCCTTGCTTGGGATTTGCCTTATCATCGTATTTTTTAGAGAAACATGTAATCACAGTTTTACTATCTCCAAACTGAACCGAATACATAGGGTTGGGCTTGCCGTCTTCATTTGTTACATGAAATCCAATCGTTTCAATAGCCTTTATAGCATTGGGATTAAACGCTGTCGCTTCTGTTCCTCCTGAATAGGTTTCTACATCTGTAAAACCATAGTAGGTAGCTGCAACTTTTGCCCATATCTGACCGAAATGGCTTCTTCTTGAATTATGAGTGCAGATATATATTAGCTCCGCAGTTTGCTGCTCATGAACCTTTTGCTGCACGTAAGCACTTATCTTTTTTAATACATGCTTTCGTTCTTCCGGAATTGTATCAAACGATTTTATAGCTTCTGAAATGTACTGTTCTATTTTTGGTGACATGTATTTTTAGTTTTATGTTATATAAATGAATTAACAGCAAGTTGCTTTAGGTTAGCAGCCGCATGAAACATCGTATTTTTCTATTTCTGCTGAACCTCTCTTTATTTATTATTTTCAACACCAGCATTTATCAACGTAATATTGCGATAATAAAATTCAAAAAAAGGTCAGCAACAGCTTTCTCCTTTATAAGAATCGAATAATTTATTCAATACTTTCCGGGCTTCTTTCCAGACTTTAGCATCGATACAATAACACATACTTTTGCCTTCGATATCGCCTTTAATTAAGCCTGCTTCTTTTAGTTCTTTCAGATGTTGCGATACAGTAGCCTGAGAAAGCGGTAATTCTTCCACAATATCATTACAGATACAGGTATTCTTTTTAATCAGAAACTCAAGTATGGCAATACGTGCAGGATGGCCCAATGCTTTCATTAAAACAGCTGTTCTGTTTTGAGCGGCATTAAAATTATCTGTCTTTGTCAAACCCATATCGCAATATTACGATAATAAAATCAGTAACTGCAAATACAGACACAATTATTTTCCCAGGTTCCGAATCGTTACGGAGTAAAAACGCCAATTGTTAAATGCTAAATTTAAGCTGTAAATCTACATCAGGATTATTAATCAATCTGTAAACTTTTTTTAAGACGAGACACGATTAACATAGAGTAGTGAGTGGTTGGTCGAAAAGAGCAACCACGGTAATAGTAGAGTGAGTTATAAAACAGATGATCAATCAGTATAAAATAAAAAGGTCTCCTGATTTCTCAGGAGACCTTTTAGGTAGTAGAATGTTGAAATGTCGAACCGGTTTTATCAGGACATCAAGATATTTAATGAGTTAAGACATTATGTATGCTCTGCATTCTGAGCATACGTATTTAATAAAGTCAATGAAAACGCGAGTAAAAGTAACAATACAACATCCCTTCAATTTTTAAAATCGAAGGGGTGTTGCATGCCAGTATATAATGGAGATTGAATCGGTTTTATGAAGATCTCTTAGTCCTACCAATATCTCTAATTATTGTTTTATTAGCTTTTTGGTTTCGGTTGTATTTGAATTTGAAATTTTAACTAAATACATTCCATTTTCAAGACTACTTATATCCATTGGATTGCCTGTATACATGATACTTTTCAAAAGCTGACCATCCATAGTTATTAATTGAAGTGTACTTCCTGATGCTACTCCTTTAAAATTTATATAATTAGAGCTCGGATTTGGATAAATAATTATGTTGTCGGATGATGATGTACTGTTTGCATCGCTTACGTTTGTTGTAATTATGCCGCCTATATTTTTATCAGAAAATTTAGAGAGACCGTTAGCTGTGCCAAACCATTTATTTCCATCAACATCAATAGCTATACAATTTACCATATTGTCTGCAAGTCCATCGGCTGTTGTATAATTAGTCCAGGTTATTCCATTAAATTTAGAGACACCTCCATTGGTACCTATCCATAAATTACCTTTTGAATCAGCAGAGATCGAGTTTATAGAATTATTCACCAATCCATCATTTGTCGTAAATAATTTTAATGAACGGCCGTTATGATAATATAATCCTGCATTCGTTCCAATCCATTTATTTCCGTTGTTGTCAATAAATGCTGCTCTTACGCCCGACACTTCAGAATTTCCCGACAGATCTACACTTTGAGTATAATCAAATTCACCAAAACCTGTATTATATAGTGTTTCTGTAGCCAGCACGAATGAATTCTTAAAGCCAAGCCATTTATTATTTTTATTGTCGATATAAATATATTGTGGATCTGATGGATAGGTATAGAATTGATAATTCGTTGTCTCGTTTAATCTATACGTCCAGTCTAATCCAACTATCCACACATAATCATTTGAATCCGCAGCAAATGAAAGATAATTCATTCCACTGTTGCCATAGGAAGATATTACAGTATCATTAAATTTACGAAGATATTCCTGTTGCATAAACCATTTATTATCCAGATGATCAATTACTAATTTCACATATCCGTAATAGGGGTTGGCATTGTTATCATAATAATATTTACTAGCATAGGTAAACCAGTTTACATCATCATACTGTGATATGCCATCATTAGTACCCATCCATTTATTGCCTTTTTTATCAATTGCTATTGATAATATGGTATTATTTACCAGGCCTTTTTCTACCGTATAATCATTCCATGTCCCGTTTCCCGATATGGTAAGTCCATTATTAGATGAACCAAAGATGACATCGCCATTTTTATCTATAGCAATACATGATATCAACATACCATTAATGCCGTTTAAATTGTTATCACTTTGATAATAGTTCGTATTGCTTGAGCTTACGTATTCCCAATTTAAATCATCATATATGGATACGCCATTTGAATTACCCAACCATTTTTTCCCTTGTTGATCAATAGCCAGATATTGAATATCATCTCCATTATATATTTGAGTCAGATTAGCGCCGTCAAATTTATAAACCCGGCATTTCCAGACAAATGGGCTCGTTTCATAGTAGCGCTCCTTAAACCATAAATTTCCGGATGGATCAAAAACAAGAAGTTCGCCATCATTTCCTAAAATATTCTGCCAGACAGCATTATTAAACGTTGTTATTCCAGATGCTGTCCCAAACCATTTATTACCTTGTTTATCAATTGCAATTGAATAAATAGTATTGCTGATTAACCCATCTGAAGTGGTATAGATTTTCCAGGCAATCCCATCAAATGCTGCTACACCATTAGCAGTCCCAATCCATACAATGTTATTGTTATCAACAGCAATCGATTTGATGTTGTTTGATGGCAATCCATTAGTAGTATTGTAAGTCATCCAGTGTATTCCGTCAAATTTTGAAAGACCATTTGCAGTTCCAAACCATTTATTACCGGAGCTATCAATTGCTATGTTAGTTATAGTTGGATCACACAAACCATCAGTAGTGCTATAATTCTGCCAATTTTTTCCATCAAATCTGGAAACACCATTATTTGTTCCAATCCATTTTACACCAGTAGTTTCTACAACTATCGTAGTAACAGATTTATTTACCAAGCCGTTTGAATGATTATACGTAAAAAGTGAAGACCATTGATTACTGGAATTCAACCACTGTATTCCTCTATTTATTGCACACCATTTATTGCCTTTATTATCAACTTTTATAGAGGATATAATTCCATCATATTGAAAGTTGTTTATGTAATGATAATCTACCCAATTGGTACCATCGAATTTAAATACTTTACATTCTTGATCATTAGGAGAGTCTCTTAAAATGGTTGAACTATTAGCTCCTGCAACAACCCATTTATTACCCACAACATCAATACTAATTGATGTTAAAGAAAGTGGATAACTAACAGGACAAGCAGTATATGTCCAATTTAAACCATCGTATTTAGAAATACCCATTTCATGCAAAATCCATTTAGTTCCGTTTGGCTCAATTCCAATATCAATAACGTTATTATCAAACAAACCATCTGTCGTAGTATACTGAACCCAAGCTGTTCCATCAAATGTATAAATGCCTTCGGTTGTTCCAATCCACACCTTCCCGAATTGATCACTTGTTATACATGTAATGTGTGTATCATTTAAATAATTAACCCAAGTTGTTCCATTAAACTTATATACTCCCTCTCCCCATGTTCCATACCAAATATTGCCGGATTTATCAGAAGCAAGTGCTGTAGCAAAACCATCACTATTATAATTATTATTAATTGGAGTATCAGGGGCATAATTGATCCAGCGTGATCCATTGAATTTTGAGACTCCATAAATCGTTGAAACCCAAATATTGTTATTAGAATCTGCTGTTATAAACATAGACTGATTTAGCAATAAGCCATCAATTGTGGTATATTTTGTCCAGATTGATCCATCATATTTTGCGACACCACCTTCTGTAGCACACCATAGAGAACCTTTTTCATCTACAACCATTGAATTTATGTGTTGAGTATTAGTAAAATTCGTCCAGGTTTGACTGTTTGAAATAATGGAGGAGATCAAAAAAACAATAATGCCTAAATAGATTTTAAAATATTGATTCATTATAAAATTTAGATTATTTTATTCAAATTAATTGAGGTAACATTTTTTAAACTAAAAGTAAATTTACTAGTTCTTTCACTATTTGTCGGCATTACCAATTA
>FTDL01000034.1_pt1 | contig 20273 bp, 20 predicted proteins | sample 1639951 | NCBI WGS metagenome assembly FTDL01 (sample SAMEA3914869, study PRJEB12502) | metagenome | biome: forest; material: soil | place: USA | collected 2012-03-12 | depth 0.1 m
TCTTTGTACTTAATACTCTGTACTCTGTACTTCTTTTCCTCCTTCAAAGAATCTCGGATGGAAATTTACTAAAAACACCTGCGTTTTCCCTCGCGTAATTGCTGTATACAACCAACGCAGAAATTCAATATCTATTTTATCATCTGTCAGATATCCCTGTTCAATAAATACCGTATCCCACTGTCCGCCTTGTGCCTTATGGCATGTAAGTGCATACGCAAACTTAACTTGCAAAGCGTTTAGAAACGGATCCTTTCGTATCGCTTCCATACGTTCCTGCTTGGTAGTAATATCGGCATATTCTTTTTCAACCTCTGCATATAATTCCTGCATTTTATCTCGCTCCAGGTTTGGTGTTGCAGAGTAAAGCGTATCAAGCATAATTTTCAATTGAAAATTTCCAAACTCCGGAAAATCTCTGAACACAGCCTCAATATCTGCAAACCGAAACCCATACTGATCCTGATATCGCAATACTTTTCGTATTTCCAGAAAATCGCCGTTAGCAATAAAACCAGAAGAAATATTGGAAGGGAGAATCGTATAATTATTTCGTACAGACATCAGTAAATCGCCTGCATCCAATTCATTCTCCGTAAAGAAAATTGCTTGTCGTATATAGCGGTTATAGCCCGTTGCTGATTTATTACTCCGACATACAACAATCGTCTCTTCACGCCCATAGGTATCATATGCGTAACGCAACCCATCCTCCAAACGATCGGATGTCATTTTATAGAAATCCTTAAAACCTGTTGTAAAATGAATAGTTGTAGCATTACTGCGGATATCATTTCTGAGTTTTGTAGCATTATACAAAATACCGGAACTTTGCGCCTGCCGCACCACATCTGTCAATTCAACATCCAGCACATCCATCGAAAAATGTGCTTCTAAATATTTTTTATCCAGCGCCGGACTGATTGTTTTACCAACCGGTGGTAACTGTGCTGTATCTCCGCAAAGGATAAGTCTGTTGTTGCGCTGTTCAAAGACATACGAAATTAAATCACCCAATAAACCATTTGCGCCAAACTCACTATCATCACTCAACATAGATGCCTCATCAACAATGAAAATTGTGTTAGCGAACATATTGCGTTTTCTTGAAAAATGTACTCCTCCGGATGCGCCCGTTTCTTTACGGTAAATATGCCGGTGAATAGTAGCTGCAGCCTGTCCGGAATAAGAAGACATAACTTTGGCAGCCCTGCCTGTAGGCGCTAACAAAATAGTTTGAAAACGATTTTTAGGAATAGCCCTTACAAGCGCACTCAGCAAAGTTGTTTTACCTGTACCTGCATATCCTTTCAGCAAAAGCGCATGGATGTTTGTAGCTTTACTTTCTACCAATTGCTCCATCAGCTCAATAGCTTTAGATTGGCTATTTGTTGGAGCTGCAGGTAGAGCTGATATAATGAATTGAGATAGTGCCAAATAAAGTTTGATTTAGGTTTACTAAATTGCAAAAGTATGGAAGAAATAAAAAACGGAATCATTCACAGTTTTGGTAATAAGCTACGTATCAGAGTATGTGGTATCTGTATGGAAGAAAATAAAATTTTATTGATCAAACATCACTCGATTAATGAAAGTGGAATTTTATGGGCTCCGCCAGGTGGTGGAATGGTATTTGGTGAAACTGCTGAGACCGCTCTTAAAAGAGAATTTCTGGAAGAAACAGGTTTAACAATTTCAATTGAAAAATTCCTGTGTGTGAATGAATACCTGACTCCTCCGCTACATGCTATTGAATTATTTTTCTTCGTAAAACAAACAGGAGGAACACTCAAAATAGGCACTGATCCTGAGCTGCAGCAAGACAAACAGATTATTACGGACCTGCAGTGGCTGTCTTTTGATCAGATACATACACTGCCTAAAAATTCAATACATGGAATTTTTCACATTACCCAAAGTATGGCAGATTTGCTCAGTTTGTCCGGATATTTTCATTAAGATTTACAATGTTGAATAATTTAATATAAATGCTTAGATTTATTAACATACTTATTAACATTATTGCTATAGTGCAACAATTATGATAATTTTGATGGATTTGATATTGCTTTCAGTAAAAAGAATCCAATTTAAAAAATAACACTTGTTCACAATTATAGGTGCAAAACATGCTTTCGGATATAACGGTACGATATAAATTAAATAATTCAGTAAAAGATAGTCGCTTTGAAACCGACAATCTTGCGAAGTACCATTTATCTTTTCAGATTAATTTTGAGTTATTCCGTATCTGTGTTATTGACAGTGAAACCAACCGTTGTTTATTTTTAGAAGATTATACGTTGTATGATATTTATACAACATCCGATTTATTGGAACAGCTAGACATTCTTTTCGAAGATCATGTGCTTGTGAAAGCAGGCTTTTGGAAGAGCATTACACTAGGTGTTAAAAATACACAATTTTCTCTCGTTCCTGAATCATTGTTTGAGAAAGATTATCTGAAAGAATATCTGACATTAAATACAACGTTAGATAAAGAACCGGAAGAAGAGTATCATTTTTTCAAACACAGACAAACAGAAGCTGTAAATGTTTTTGCAACAAACAAAAGGCTTACTACTTGGTTCAATACCATGTATCCGTTAAAACAGATACGTGTTGTACACCACACTGCACCTATGATTGAAGGAATCATGCTGCAGAAACCAATAGCTGTTGCAGAAAAATCCATATACATTCAGGTGGAGCAGTATTTTTTAACAATAACTGTAAAACAGGGCAAAAAATTAATTTTCTGTAACAGTTTTACATTCAACACAAGTGAAGATTTTGTTTACTTTATTTTGTTTGTCTTTGATCAATTGGAATTAAATCCCGAAAAATGTCCTGTTGTAGTCTTCGGAGAAATAACACACGATTCAGAATCATTTAGTAAATTGTACAAATACATCAGGCATCTTTCTTTTGGGTCGAAGCCTGAGTTTATACGTTTCGGTTATCAATTTGATGAAGTGTTTGACCACCGTTATTTTGATTTGTATAACATGCATCTGTGTCAGGGTTAAAGAATATATCCATGTCTAAAATAGCTGTTTTTCCTGGGTCTTTTGATCCGTTCACAAAAGGGCACGAAGATATTGTACGCAGAAGCCTGCTGCTTTTCGATAAAGTAATTATTGCAATCGGGAACAATTCTCAAAAAAACAGATACTTCGATATTGATTTTATTGTACCCAAAATTGAAGGGTGCTTTACAGATACAAATAATGTTGAAGTAAAAACATTTAAAGGATTAACAGCAGAATTTGCCAGAGAATGTAATGCGCAATTTTTAATCAGAGGCCTGCGTAATACAACAGATTTTGAATACGAAAATAGTATTTCACAAGCAAATAAATATCTGTGGAAAGATCTGGAGACAGTATTTATGATCACAAGTCCACATTTAGCCTATATAAGTTCAAGCTTAATAAGAGACATTCATAAATACAATGGCGATGTAAGTGGTTTTTTACCTTACCAGCTCTGAGTGTAAACGGTAGTATTCATCTACAACTTCCTGAATTGATGCGTATGAATTTTTCACAGATTTAACAACATCCTTATACGACATCCATTTTAAATCTTCAATAAATTCAGCTAATTGAGGCTGCATGTTTGAATCATCCAGGCAATTCATTTCATACCAATCTGTGCGCTTCAAAATTCTTTTTCCTTTGCGTACATACGTGTGCCAGGTTGAGCAAATTTTATCTTTCACTTCAACTTTTACACTGCACTCTTCCTCTACTTCTCTTTTTGCGGCTTTAACAGATTCTTCTTTCTTTTTTAATTTACCTTTAGGCAGATCCCATTTACCTAATCTAAAAATCAATAATATTTTATCTTGCTTGCGCACCACACCACCACTGGCCTTAATCACTTTGAACTGATCTTTTATGAATTCAACCATAAACTCATAATCATCAACAGCAAATGTAATCGATAGTAGTTTTTTCAAACGTTTCAATTCCATAATACGAATTAAACGTTCTAACTGTCGCGGACTAGCCTGTTGAATCAAAACTTTTCCCTGTAATCTTTTAGACAGAATCTCTTCCGTAGTACCTATAACCGTATCATATTCATACACCGGAAGTGCAGAAATGTACTGTATCACTTTTAAAGGTTTATCGTTTATGAAGAGTTTCATCTATATAAGCTTATTGCGGGCAAATTATCAAAGTAATGGGGAATTAAAAAGCATACATCCAAGGAATTATTAACAGAATCGCAGGATCACACATTAAATGCATAAAATGTATTAAATTTATCACACAATAAAATTCACTTCAATGAACTATACGAAAGAAGTAGCACTTTCTCTGCTGAAAATTGAAGCAGTACGCCTCCGTCCTGAAGAACCTTTTAAATGGGCATCGGGCTGGAATTCACCAATATATTGCGACAATCGGTTAACATTATCTTTTCCTGAATCCCGAAACCTGATTCGTGATGGATTAGTAGATTTAATCCGTACACACTACCCTGCTTGTGAATGCGTTGCAGGTGTTGCCACTGCCGGTATTCCGCAAGGCGCAATTATTGCAGACAAAATGAATTTGCCTATGATCTATGTGCGTCCTAAGCCAAAAGATCATGGCATGCAGAATCTGATCGAAGGAAAAATTACAAAAGGACAAAAAATTGTTGTTGTTGAAGACCTTATCTCTACAGGCGGAAGTTCATTAAAAGCTGTAGAAGCATTGCAGGATGGTGGTTTTGAAGTCTTAGGAATGATCGGAATTTTCACATACGGTTTTCAGATAGCTGCAGATAATTTTAAAAAAGCAGGTGTTACATTACATACACTTTGCAACTATGATGGATTAATTAAGGAAGCTGAATCTAATGGTTACGTTAAGCAGGAGCAGCTTGCTACGCTGAGTGAATGGAGAAAGAATCCCGAGATCTGGAAAAAGTAATAGCAAAACGGGTGATTAAAAAAATTAATCATCCGTTTTGTTTTAACTATAATACTTTTAGTTTTCCGGCCTTCCCGGTTATTTTTAATGGTATAGATAAACCAGCTTTCGAATCATTTGTCAAACCTTTTGTATCAGGTTTCTTTTTTAAATTTTTTATTGGAAGCAAAACATAAAAATTTGTTTCCCCATCCGGTTTAATCATAACATCAAGATAGAAATATAGAATATTCGTAACATACAACGTACGGGGAATCTCTATAACATGATCTTTTATAATAATAGAAGAAGTGATTTGTTCAAATGTTACACGTTCTAAATCTTTTTCATCGAAACCAACTTTTGTAAGTTTTAGCAAAGGTTCTACATGAATCAATTCAAATTTATTAATCGTATAACTGCCATTTACATACAACGAATTTGAATCTATAACAAGCGCAGAGCTCATTTTAAAGTAAGAATAAACATCTCCGCTTACGGTACCACGGATATTATCCGCATTAAGCATCTTTTGTTTAAAATTATCGAAGGCTGAAAAGACTTTATCTATATGAAATTTCTTCATGTAGATATTTGTTTTACAATGAATCTCATTATTCAGTGGAACAAAATTACTGGTAAAATTAAGTACTCCACCAAAAGAATTCATTGATTCAACGATTGTCACTTTTTTATTGGAGAGCTTCATGTCAAGTTCAATATTATTTCCCTGATAATTCCGCGCATAAAAATTAGTAACCTTCCCTGCAAAAGATGCTCTTAAGTCATATGGCAAAATGAATTTATTATTTTGCACTACATGAATTTTCTTTTTAACCTGAGGATTTTTTGATGGTTGTGAAGCCGAGTTAAAATCACTGAAATAAAAATTATTTGAAATAAAATTTATATTCATTACTAAGCCAGTTGTATCATAAAATACCGAATTAAATAGATTGTATGCCGTGCCGTTTAACGTCATATCTGTTTTACCTGACTTAAGTCTTAAATTGTGCATACGTATAGAATCATTTCTGAAATGAATACGGCCGTCTATATCATCAAAAGCAAAATGTACTTTGTTTAATTTTAAATTAACATGATTCATATAAATTGAACCATCCATTTCAGGCGCCTCTGTTTTTTTACCAAATATGTAATTCAATTTTCCATTATAATTCAAATCAACAATTACCACACCGGTTGCCGTAGTATATTCCTTAAAATTAACTATATCAAAAATTGTTTTGCTTTTTACCTTCATCTTAACATCCGTTTGAAGATTCGGATCTTTAAAATTTTCCAGTACAATCATTCCCGATTTTAAAGAATCATCTTTGTTAATTACTGTCCTTAAATTTCTAAATGTGATTTTATAATCTTCTATTTGTTTACTTTCTGTTGAAACAAATGTTCCGTCAAAACCCATATTATGAACAGAGGCATTTAATTTTTCATTGTGAACTGAAAAATTCTGAGTAGCAAAATCAATTGTAAAATCAGGTTGATTATTGGGTAGCAAACTGATTTTAATAAGTGCATCTGCGTCAATATTCCCTGTGAGATTCAATGGTTGCAATTTGTCTGTCCAGCGATGTGGAATTAATTTAAAAACATCCTGGATATCTGCGCTATCTGTTTTAATATTCAATGTCAATAAAGATTTGTTATTAAAATCAATATTTCCTTTAGCAAGAAAACTATTTTGTTTATATACTAAAGTACTTCTTTCAAAAGCGAATATTTTTTTCTCCAAATCAAACGTAAAATGAAAGTCTGCCTGCAAATCTGCTTCTCTAAAAAGCGTACCGGGCTTTAATGTAATTTCTTTGGAGTATAGTAAACCTATCAGCGACCCAGTAACTATTTTAGAATCAAGATTTAGCATTGTTTGTGTATTCTTAAAAATAAGATTCACGCACTTAGGCTTAAATTGATTCTGATAGTATACGTTTATGTTTTTAAATTTGATTTTTTCCAGTTTGAAATCCGTAATCGCTTTGGGATCTACTTTAGCTATAGAATCTTTTTTCAAAAAAATATCAAAATCCCGATTGCCAAGTGAGTCTACACGCGCATCCATATAGCCATTGGCAATTAAAATTTCATCTACTTTAAAGTTTTTTATAAAAATATTATAGGGGGCAAATAAAATCTGCAGCTTTTCAAGTTTGAGTAATGGTACTTTGCTTGAATCCGACTTAGGTAATAAAACTTCGTTCAGGCTAAAGGAAACATAAGGAAAATTAGAAAAGGCCGAAATGCTGATATGTTGGATTGATATCGGCTTTTTGAGATTTTTATTAATTTCTGTTACAACACGGTGTTCTATCTCTTTTTTGTAATAAATAGATACGATCGTAATTGCTGCAAAATAAATAGCAATTATCACCCCTATGATCATCAATATTCTTAAAAAGTACTTCAAAATCGAATGTGGTCTAAAATTTAAAACTATTTGCTGGTCTTGTACTATATCTAAAATAATAATAATATATTAGTATTCATTGTTTTTAAGCGTATAATATCAACCAACATGAACGATCGTTTCTCCGCTTTGGGTCTTACAATAATAAGCGCTTTATTTTTTTCTTTATTGGTTTCTGCAAGCTTTAAACCAACTAAACCAGCTACTTGTCAATTTTCATATTTGAGATATGATGTAGAAATCCAGGATAAAAATGTTGGCTGGATGACCTGTACAAAAAATAGTGCTGCAGATCAAGGTACCGTCAATTATATAATTGATTCAAAAGTCAATGTCAACATTATTACTTCTTATGAAATACAGTTCAAAATGGAGTCGTTTTTCAAAAACGGTTCATTATTAAAATCTAATTACTTTACTAAAGTAAACGGAGACACACAATCGTATTCAAATTTAAATTGGGATGGCAGTAAATATGTTGGTTGGGATGGTAAAAAAAATAGCATCATAGATACAGATAAAATTACACACTCTATTGCCAATTTATATTTTAAAGAGCCCGTTGGTATAACAACTATTTTTTCAGAAAAATATCTTGCTTTATGCCCGATTATAAAATCCGGTGAATATTATGCTATCACATTTCCGGATGATAAATCTACATTTTATAAATACCAAAATGGCATATGTATATGGGCAGAATCTAAACAGAAACTATATAAAATAGTTTTCAGACTCAAAGAAATCAAATAGTTTTTCCTTTTTAGAACAATAAATATCTTCATGAAAATTGGCTTGATTTCAGATACGCATTCTTTTTTAGATAAGGCTGTTTTTACATATTTCAAAGATTGTGACGAAATATGGCACGCCGGGGATTTTGGCACAATTTCCATATACGATAAATTAGCTGCCTTTAAACCAACATTGGGGGTATATGGCAATATAGACGGACAAGATGTTCGTATTGTTTTAAAAGAAGATTTATTCATTGAACGCGAAGGGCTAAAAATTTACATGACACATATAGGCGGAAGTCCCGGAAAATATCCTGCACGTATTAAACAACAAATACTCTTACACAAACCGGCTGTATTTGTTTGTGGTCATAGTCATATATTGCGTGTGGTAAGCGATCCTTCCTATAATAACATGCTTTACCTAAATCCGGGTGCCGCAGGCAAAGAAGGATTTCATAGAATACGTACACTGTTACGCTTTGATATTACTGCAGGAAAAATTGAAAATATGCAGGTAATAGAACTTGGTTTGAGAGGAAAATAAAAAAGACAACTACATAAGTAGTTGTCTTTTTTATTAAGATATGAATGAATTCGAATGAATTAAGCTTGTTTTTTTAATTCTTCTACATCCACGCGACGAATTACAGGAACACTAGTCATTTGTTTGATCACTGTCTGTCTATTATTCGCAACCGCTTTGTTTCTTCTGTCTTTTCTTTTAAGTCTAGTAACTCCCATGTCGGTAATGTTTTTATTCTGAAGGAATGCAAAGATAGCATATTTTATTAAAATAATAAAAATTCTTTCTGTTTATTATCAAATAGGCTTTACGAACTCCTTTTCGTAATTTTAAGTCTCTTATTGAATCATTACGAATGGAAAAACCTTCATTACCGAAAGGAACAAGGGATTTTGGCCCTAGCCAAATGTTAAAAAGGCAGTATTTACTGCAAACAATACGTTCTATTTTTACCCGTTATGGTTTTTTACCTATAGAAACCCCTGCAATGGAAAATTTAAACGTATTAACAGGTAAATACGGAGACGAGGGTGATCAGCTTATTTATAAAATATTGAATTCTGGCGATTTTATTCAGGGAATTGATGAAAAACAACTCCAGGAAGGATATAAAAAGCTTATTCCAAAAATTTCTAAAAAAGCATTACGTTATGATTTGACTGTTCCTTTTGCAAGACACGTGGTGATGAACCGCAATGAAATTACGTTTCCTTTCAAAAGATATCAGATTCAACCTGTCTGGCGCGCAGACCGGCCACAAAAAGGCCGTTATTGTGAGTTTATGCAATGTGATGCGGATGTAGTAGGAACAGATTCCTTACTTTGTGAAGCGGAAATTGTACTAATGATCCACGAAGCATTTGCAGCGTTAGGTATAACTGATTTTATTATTAAAATCAATAACAGAAAGATTTTAACAGGCATTGCTGATGCTATTGGCAAAGAAGGCAGCGAAGCAGAATTATGCGTAGCAATTGATAAACTTGACAAAATTGGTCAGGATGCCGTTTTAGAAGAGCTAAAAACAAAAGCATTCACAGATACTCAACTTGCGGCATTACTACCTGTTTTTGGATTAAAAGGCAGCAATAACGAAATATTTCCGGTACTAAAAAGCATGCTTGCCAAAAGTGAGATTGGATTGAAAGGCGTAGAAGAATTGGAGAAAGTATATGATTTAATTCAAAAATCAGGGCTTACAAATGCTTCTGTTGAAACAGATTTAACATTAGCAAGAGGATTATCTTATTATACAGGAGCTATTTTTGAAGTAAAAATACTGAACGTACAAATGGGCAGTGTTTGCGGCGGCGGCCGTTATGATAATTTAACCGGAGTATTTGGTTTACCAAATGTATCAGGCGTAGGTATTTCTTTTGGTATTGATCGAATTTATGACGTGATGAATGAGCTAAATCTCTTTCCTTCTCAGGATTTAAATGCTACCAGATTACTTATTTGTACTTTTGATGCAGCAACATTCGAGCATGGTTTGCCATTGGTTACTAAGTTCCGTTCAAAAGGTATTAATACAGAGCTATATCCTGAACCACTGAAAGTAAAAAAACAATTGGGTTATGCAGATGATAAGAAAATTCCATTTGCATTATTAATTGGGGAAGATGAAATGAAGCAGGGTATTTATTCGTTAAAAGATATGAAAACAGGAGAGCAATATAAAGCAACTATTGACGAAATCATGAACAAACTTATTTAACAACTTGAAAAATCTAAAACACTTTTTGACATTGATTTTGCTTATATGCTTTAACAGTTTTGTAAGTAAAGCAGTAGATGTACCTTGTTTTACGCCATCTGCTTACAAAGCATGCATACCGGCAACTATTACAGTTGATGCTTCTTGTGCTACAAATACAAGTGGTTCAATTCCTTTATATAATTATGATGCAGGAAATGGAGGCAGCTATTCAACAGCAACTTCTCATACATACACAAAGCCAGGTACATATATTATTCGCCAGGTACTAGCTGACATATCAAATCCTACGGATAGAACAATTGTTATCGTAGACTCACCACAACCCTCTTTTACACTTACGTCATGCATTAATAACAGTATCAATGTAAATATAACAGATGCTATTTACGATAAATTTATTATTGATTTTGGAGATGGTTCCCCTACCCAAACCGTATTGCCCGCATCAACAACCAATCATCTTTATGCAGTAAGTAAATCTCAAAATATAAAAGTAACTGGTGTTTTTAACCCAAATACACCATGTGGTTCCAGCACACAAAGTATATTCTCAATAACAAATATCATTAAACCTGATATAATTGATTTGACTGTACTCTCGCAAAATACTTCCGGTGGTTCTATACAAATTAGATTTAACGGCCTCTCCGGACAAAAATACAGAGTTGAACGAAGTACTAATAGCGGTGCATTTACTCCCGTCACAAGCCTCACTGGTTCCGGAGTGTTATCCTATACAGATGCGAATCTGAATACACAGACAAATTTATATACTTATCAGGTAGTAGGATATGATGATTGTGCTGATCCGGAGCAAACGTCTGATATCATTTACTCTATTATTATTAATGCCACAGCAAGTCCAGGCACTAATTCAGTAAATTGGAACAGTTCATCTACAGTAAATTCTTTTACACTTACCAAAAATGGAACAGTTCAATCATTAACAACTCCGGCAAGCACCAGCTATACGGATACGGATATAGTATGCGGAGCGAATTATTGTTACCAGACTACAGCCTCATTAATTAATAATACTGCTTCAGGATCGCCCGAAAAATCATACTCTGCAAGTGTTTGTGTAACAGGACTTGCAGGCGGTTCAGGACCACTAGCGATTACTAATATTAATTCTACGATAAACAATAATGCTTCTGAAATAAGTTGGGATGTCCCCGCCAGTATTTCTACTTATACATTGTACCAATCTGTAAATGGCAGTACTTTTAAATCTGTCGCTCAACCTGCATCTACTCCTTTTTCATATCCTATCTCTAATCCATCAGACAACTACTGTTTTCAGATAGATTATAAGGATAAATGTAACAGACAGGCGCCAATGTCTGGCAATACATGCCCTGTTACATTAAAAAACAGTTTATTGGATAATGTGATTACACTTAACTGGACCAATTATGTAGGTTTTAATAATACAGGTGTTCAATCTTATGTTGTTCAGAAATTAGATGAAAACGGCAATGTAATTTCTGAAACAAATGTTGGTACAAACACAACATATACAGAAACAGTTAATTTTAACCAGCCATATCTTGATTATCGAATCAAAGTTATTCCACAAAACAATACATACAGCGAAAGTTACTCAAACAATGTAATCTTCAAATTTGAAGCACAACTATTTATACCTGATATTTTCACGCCAAATGGTGATGGTGTTAACGACACTTTTATTATCAAATCGCAATTTATTAATACATACTCCATAAGTATATTCAACAGATGGGGACAAGTTGTTTATGTAAGTAATAATATAACTGAAGGTTGGGATGGTATGAACAATAATGTTTATGCTGTAGATGGAGCATATACATATAAAATAACAGCTACTGACGTAAAAAATAATTCTTTTACACGGACGGGAACTGTAACATTAAGCCGATAAAATTATATGAGTATGTTTGATATGATGGGCATGATGGGCAAAGTAAAAGAGATGCAGGCCCGCATGAAAGAAATAAAAGATAATCTAATACATATAACTGCCGAAGGTGAATCGGGAGCAGGTTTGGTTAAAGCATTTGTAAACGGTACAAAACAAGTTATCCGTATTGATATTGACCCTTCATTATTAAAAGAAAATGACAAATCAATTCTCCAGGACCTTATTGTAGCTGCTGTAAATAAAGCATTGCAAAATGTTGAAGAAAAAACTCAGGAAGAGTTTAAGAAGAAAACAGAAGGATTACTTCCTAACATTCCAGGCATGGATTTAGGAAATATGTTTGGCATGTAATGAAATATACAACTTCAGTTGTTATCCTTAACTGGAATGGAGTTAAGCAACTTCAAACATTTCTTCCTTCCGTAGTCAAGCATACACCGGATGCTGAAATAGTTATTGCTGACAATAATTCTACTGATCAGTCTGTACTATGGATTCAGGAAAATTTTCCTTTCATACGGCTTATTCAGTTGCATAAAAATACCGGATATGCCGGCGGCTACAATGAAGCGCTTAAATTTATCGAAAGCGATTTTTTAATTTTATTGAATTCAGACGTTGAAGTTACTCCAGGCTGGCTGTCACCTTTAATTGAACCATTACTTGCAGATGACTCCATTGCTGCTTGTCAACCCAAAATACGCAGCTATAAAGAGCCTGCATTGTTTGAATATGCTGGTGCAGCAGGTGGATATATTGATAAATTCGGCATCCCTTTTTGTAAAGGCCGCATTTTATATACCATTGAAAAAGATCTTAATCAATATAATCAACAGGATAAAATTTTTTGGGCAAGTGGTGCTTGCTTAGCCATTCGTAATAAAGTTTTCAAACAAGCAGGTGGTTTTGATACAGACTTTTTTGCACACATGGAAGAAATAGATCTTTGCTGGACAGTACATCGTCTTGGATATTCTATTTTGTATGTACCGGATAGTATTGTTTATCATGTTGGAGGAGCGACATTAAAGAAGGAAAATCCACAAAAAACTTTTTTGAATTTTCGTAATTCGCTTTGGGTGCTTCAAAAACATCTTCCGTCAAACAAATTAATTCCAATATTGTTTTCCCGCATGTGTTTTGATGGTCTCGCTGCGGTGCATTACTTAGGGAAAGGACAGTGGAAACAATTCCTTGCAGTATTTAATGCACACATGTCGTTTTATTTCAGTAACAAAAATAAAGGCAAGCGTAAGACATTATCCGTACTTCCATATTATTATGGGAATTCTCCGCTTGTTCTAAAAGAATCAATTATAATAGCTTATTATTTTAAAGGTAAAAAAACATTTAAGCAGCTGCTTAAGCTATTTTAGAATTTCCATTTCTACCCTTCTGTTTAATTTCCGTGTTTCTTCCCAGGTATTATCTGCAATTGGAAATGCTCCGCCGTAACCAACAGTTTCAATTCTGTTTTCAGCAATTCCTTTACTTACCAGATATTTCTTAACGTTTGTAACACGCTGCTCCGAAAGCAATATGTTCAATCTTGGATCTCCCTGGTTGTCAGTATGGCCAATAAAACGTACACGTACATCTGTATCTCTGTTCAACCACTCGGCTAATCCGTCCAGTTCTTTTTTAGCTTGAGGCAGCAGATCTGCCTTGCTTTGCATAAAAAGAATATTTCTTAATATAACTCTGTCAATTTTAGCAACAGCATGTGTATCTGCAACAACAGAATCAACTATTTCTGGCGCAGGCTTTTTATATTGAATAGTATATACACCATTGTTTAATGAATCTCCTTTGCCTAGTTCAATACCATAATCTGAAAGAGGAACTTTCCGCTTAACTACAGGCCGCTGATAATCCCTACTCATAATTGATGTGATTTTTTCAGGTGGCTTATAACCAGCAGGCATCGTACGGATGTACACCAATGAGATGTCATCTAAGGCCAGATCATTCCCATTTATATTTGTGTTCAGATTTTCAATAGTGATTCGAACCTGACCATTATGTTCTCCGGAATACCAGACTGTAGATGCTTTAATCCACCTGAACATGTGAAAATAATCCCGTTCTACAAGAATTTCCTCTGAACCGATCATAACTTTAATTCTCGGATCGTTCCCTTTAACATCCCCGTTTTCAAAAGCAAAATTTGTTTTGGGTGGCAATAGTCTATAAATATTACAGAAAAAAACGGCAAAATCATATTCTGAATTTGGTAAAACCTCTACTTTACAGGACCATACACTTCTACCACTTGAACCGTCTGCGTTCGCGACGAAAAATAATCCATATCCCCCTTCTGTATGATCACCACCATCCGGATCTTTGAAATCTTTATTTAACAAAGAAGCCTGATCTGTTACAGAATATGTTCCCGGTGAAACAGTACCTGCAGCATATGAATACGAACTCTCAAAACCAATATTCCCTGATTCAAAAGCACCGTTCGGAATTAAATTCTTGCCTGTTACCTGTGCTGAAAGTGCGAATGGACTTATATACCCCAACACATAAATAATTAATTGAACAAATGATTTTTTGAAAATAATGCGAATCACGTCATTTACATTAGAGAATGAGAGCTTGGGCATAATTTGAGATCATAACGCTATCTAAAGCTTAATCTTATATATCCCAGATAGGCTTTCTGTTATTTCTTAAATGTTTGTGCATATTCATTAAAAATACCAATCCCATATAAATAATAATGGGCGATCCAAAAGTGAAAAAGGATAAATAAATAAAAAACAACCGTATACTGGAAGTAGCGATTCCTAATCGCTCACCCCAATATGTACATACTCCAAATGCTCTAGTTTCCAAAAAAGAACCTAATTTATTCATAGCCTAGATTGGTTAATCACTTTTTTATCAATTTAAATATAGTCCTTTTTTTACAATAATTAATAAAATAAAAATCAAATTTGGTTGTTTTACATGTTTCATAGACTTATTTTCGCACTATAAGGAAACCAATTTGTTGATACAATTATGATATTAAATAGACAAAGCGTAACAGTAGCATTAATGACAGCTGGTGTGTTAGCGTTTAACTCTTGCTCTCTAAAGCAGATGGTTAAGATGGCTAAAGACCAAGAATTAACAGTAACACCCTCTCCTTTAGAGGTTCATGGTGATAGTGTAGCTTTTGATATTTCAGCTACATTACCTGTTAAAATGTTAAAAAAGAATAAAATTTATTCTGTAAGCACTTTTTATAAGTATGGCAGCGAAAAATTAGAACTAGGATCTTTTGATTTTGTTTCTACTGAATATCCTGATGCAAAAACTACAGCTCCTAAAATAACTAAACACCAATCATTTGCATACAAACCAGAAATTGGAAATGGTGATTTAGTTGCAATAGGTACTGCATCTAACTTAGATAAAACAAAAACTAAGGCTACAGCCGAATTTCCTTTGACAAAAGGCTTAATTACAACATCTCGCCTAGTGAAAGATTATTCTTATGTTGCTTATGCAGATCACGGTTATAATAATAAAGAAGAATTAATCGCTGCAAATGTTAATTTCTACTTCGAACAAGGTAAATCGATTTTGAGAAAATCTGAGATGAAAGGCGAAAATGCTAAATTCTTAGACGCATTCATTACAGCAAAACATGTTACACGTACAATCAGTGTAATCGGTCATCACTCACCAGAAGGTACTGAGACTAAAAATGCTAACCTTGCTAACGAACGTTCAGTTGTAATTGAAAAGTACGTTAAAGAAAGAATGAAGCATTACAAGCAAGATTCTCTTGTTAACACAATTCAATTTGTAACAAAAGGTGATATTAAAGACTTCGAACCTTTGAAAGCTGAAATTGGTAAGGATACTAAATTGTCTGCTGAACAAAAATCAGAAATATTGAATATTATTGCTGGAAGCGGTGATTTCACAGCTAAACAAGCTCAGATTGAAAAGTTACCATACTACCAGAAATTGGTTTTAGCACACTTATACCCTTCATTACGTACTGCACAGACTGAAATCTGGACTGTTAAGCCTAAGAAAACAGATGCTCAGATTTCTTTATTAGCTGGTCAGGTTGCTTCAGGTCAGATTTCAGTGGATACACTTTCTGTTGAAGAATTAGGTTACGCAGGTACATTAACTCCAATCCTTTCTGAAAAAGTTGCGATCTACACTGCACTGGCAAAAAAGGCTGATAACTGGGTTGCATACAATAACTTAGGTGCTGCTTATGTTGAAATGGCTAAAGTTGAAGGAGATCAGACTAAGAAAACTGATTTAATCAACAAAGCAATTAATACATTAGAAATGTCTGTTAAAAAACAAGATAATGGTGAAGCACATGTTAACTTGGCTTCTGCTTATATGTTATCAGGTGTTCGTAATTCAGCTCGTGATGAAGCTAACAAGGCTGTAGCTTCAAATGCTTCTGATGCAGTTAAAAAAGGTGCTAACGGTATCTTAGGAACTGTTGATATCAAAGATGGTAAATATGAATTAGCATTACAGGATTTATCTAAATCTAATGATTCTCTTCAGGTTAAATTCAACTCTGCATTAGCTAGTTTATTGAAAAAAGATTTCAATACTGCAAAAGCTGGTTTTGCTAACTACATAGCTGCTGCTCCAAACGATGCTGCTGGTTATTATTTAGCTGCAGTTACTGCTGCTCGTTTGAAAGATGAAGGTTCTTTAACTACTAACCTTAAGAAAGCTAAAGCTTTAAATCCTAAAGCTGGTGAAAGAGCTGTTTCTGATATGGAGTTCTATGATTACTGGAATTCTGACAATTTCAAAAATGCTTTAAAATAACAACAAATAAATTCTTGAAAACCTCTACCCTAAAGTAGAGGTTTTTTTTTGTCCATAATTAAAAGATTAATTCTCCAACACACTGTATTATCCATGATTTATCTTTGTAATTGCAGTCAATATATTTAATTTTGTTAGCTTGATATTTATTGAAAATACTATATGAGAGAAATACAATTCCGTGAAGCACTTCGTGAAGCAATGAACGAAGAGATGAGAAGAGATCCTAACGTTTTACTGTTAGGCGAAGAAGTTGCTGAATATAATGGCGCATACAAAGTAAGCCAGGGTATGTTGGATGAATTCGGAGCTAAAAGAATTATTGATACTCCTATTTCCGAATTAGGTTTCGCAGGTATTGGTGTTGGTGCTGCAATGAACGGCTTACGTCCGATCGTTGAATTCATGACATTCAACTTTTCTCTTGTTGCGATAGATCAGATTATCAACGGAGCTGCTAAGATCATGTCTATGTCTGGCGGACAATATACGGCTCCTATCGTATTCAGAGGACCAACGGGTAATGCAGGACAATTAAGTTCTCAACACTCTCAGAACTTTGAAAACTGGTTTGCAAATACTCCGGGTTTAAAAGTTATTGTTCCTGCAAACCCATACGATGCTAAAGGTTTATTAAAATCTGCAATCAGAGATAATGACCCGGTTATATTTATGGAGTCAGAGGTTATGTATGGAGATAAGGGTCAGGTTCCTGAAGGCGAATATTTACTTCCAATCGGTGTAGCTGATGTTAAACGCCAAGGTACAGATGTTACATTGGTTTCTTATGGCAAAATCTTAAAAGTAGCGTTACAAGCAGCTGAAGATCTAGCCAAAGAAGGTATTTCTGCAGAAGTTATTGATTTACGTACGGTGCGTCCGATTGATTTTGAAGCAATTGTTAACTCTGTTAAGAAAACAAACCGGTTAGTAATTGTTGAAGAAACATGGCCATTAGCAAGTATCTCTTCTGAGATTTCTTACCATGTGCAACGTTATGCATTTGACCATTTAGACTCTCCTATTCTGCGTGTTACAAGCCGTGATTTACCGCTTCCCTATGCACCTACATTAATCCAGGAGATCCTTCCAAATGTTAAACGTACTATTGATGCAGTTAAATCAGTAATGTATCAAAATTAATTCCGGCAAAATTTCCGCCGTAATCATACATAAAAAAGACGTCCAGCATATAGCGGGACGCCTTTTTTATGTTATCGAAATAAATAAATCCGTTTATTTTATAATTGCTTCTGTAACTTCAATGATATCCTGCGTAGGTATCTGATAGGCAATATAGTTGCCGGCTAATACTGTGAATGAAGCGATCGTTGAACCAATCTTATCTGTTGAGCTTTTAGTCCTTCCAACCAACTTACCAACAAATACTTCTCCATATTTCAAATAAGATAAACTTCCTTCCTTTAATCGAGTAATAACTGTTTTATTATTTAACTCGTCTGATAATTGTTCAAAATTCATAGATAATGCTTTTTAATGTTGAACATATAATAACATAACGATTAGACGGCATAAACTGGTATACGCCTTCGGTCGAATGCATTAAAAATTCCCCTTATTGAATATAGAAATTTTTACTTGATAAATCAATTTTTGCAATCGAAATATAATAATAGTATAATCCATAAACTACATAAAAATCAAAGGGTCAGATAGTTTGTTATCTGACCCTTTGATTTTTATGTAGTTTATATAACTTATCGTTTCATTAAATTTTTCATATTCGGTGGTATTCCTTTTCCCTGCATCTTATTCATGCTCTTCATCATTTTGCGCATATCTTCAAATTGCTTCAAAAGATTATTTACCTGCTGAATAGAAGTGCCCGATCCTTTGGCAATTCTATTTCTTCTATTACCACTTAAGATATCCGGATTTTCACGTTCCTCTCTTGTCATAGAAAAAATAATTGCTTCAATTGGTTTGAATGCATCATCATCTATCGGCAGATCTTTCATCATTTTACCCATACCCGGAATCATTCCGACAAGATCTTTAATGCTACCCATTTTTTTGATCTGCTGAATCTGATTTAAAAAATCCTCAAAGTTGAATTGGTTCTTTCTTAATTTCTGATTTAACTTCTTTGTTTCTTCTTCATCAAATACCTGTTGCGCGCGTTCAACAAGAGATACCACGTCACCCATGCCAAGAATTCTGCTTGCCATACGTTCCGGATAAAATACATCCAGCGCATCCATTTTTTCTCCGGTACTGATGAACTTGATTGGCTTCTCAACAACTGCACGTATGGATATAGCTGCACCACCGCGTGTATCGCCATCTAATTTCGTTAATACAACACCATCAAAATTAATACGGTCATTGAATGCTTTTGCTGTATTTACAGCATCCTGACCAGTCATGGAATCTACCACAAAAAGTGTTTCAGCTGGCTGTAATGCTTTTTTCACTTCTGCGATTTCATTCATCATCTGCTCGTCTACTGCTAAACGCCCAGCTGTATCTATGATAACAACTTTTTTGTTATTCTTTTTCGCATACTCAATTGCATTCTGTGCAATCTGTACAGGCTTCTTATTTTCAGGTTCTGTATATACTTCAACTCCTACCTGCTCGCCTAATACTTTTAATTGATCAATCGCAGCTGGCCGGTACACATCGCACGCCACCAGCAATACATTTCTGTTTTGCTTTTTTATATAAGCAGCAAGCTTGCCTGAAAAAGTGGTTTTACCAGATCCTTGCAGACCGGCAATTAATATAACAGCCGGATCTCCTTTCAGATTAATATCCTGCTTCTCACCACCCATTAATTTGGTGAGTTCTTCGTGCGTAATCTTTACTAACAATTGCCCCGGAGATACTGAAATGAGCACCTCCCTGCCAAGAGCAATCTCCTTGATATCATCCGTTACAGTTTTCGCTACCTTATAGTTAACATCTGCATCAATAAGTGCTTTACGGATTTCCTTAGCCGTTGTGGCAACGTTAATTTCTGTAATTCTACCCTGGCCTTTCAGGGTTTTAAAGGCTTTATCGAGCTTCTGGCTTAAATTATCAAACATAACAGTATAAGAAATGGGTTACTAAAGTACAAAAAAACTATAGCAGAGCCTAAAATAGTTGAAAGGTATGCATCTTATTTTAACTATTTATGGCTATTCAATTACCATATCTCTTTTGTCCAGATTTTTATCCTGAACAACTCAATCATCTCTGAATCCACGAAATATGTTAACAATCCATTAATTAAAATAA
>FTDL01000004.1_pt1 | contig 19940 bp, 7 predicted proteins | sample 1639951 | NCBI WGS metagenome assembly FTDL01 (sample SAMEA3914869, study PRJEB12502) | metagenome | biome: forest; material: soil | place: USA | collected 2012-03-12 | depth 0.1 m
AAATTAAACAAAAGCCCCGCTAAATTAGCGGGGCTTTTGTTTATTATGGCAATCAGTAGATTTATTTATCAATTGCAATTTTCAGGAACGCCTGCTGGCCTTCACCTTTTACAATTACAATATATACTCCTGATGGCAATTCCTGGGCATATATGGTTTCATTAATATAAGAAGAACCTGCAACTGCTTTAGTTCCTACTACAACACCATTCATTGATACAATTTCTATTTCTTCTACATTGAACGGAGCCGAAGTATTTGATAATACAAACTGTCCGGCTGATGGGTTAGGTGATACAACAAATCCTTGCGACTGAGCATTCATTACAGCTGTAGGAGTACCGGAAACAGTTACTGTTACAGCGTTTGAAGAAACACTTGCTGCACAAGCACTCGAAACCACACAAACATAATCACTAAAATTATCTGTTATCTGCGCATTTGATAACTGCAATACATTTGTTGTTGATCCGGATATATGAGAATCGTCTGTAATAGCAGAACCATTTCGTTTCCATTGATAAATAAGAGAAGGTCCTGAAGCAACAACAGATAAAGATATAGCATCTCCCTGTTGACCTGTTTGTGATGTTGGTTGTGCAATAATTGTAATCGGACTTGTTGATAACGATAATGCTACAGATGAGGATGTGACAGTACCGCAGCTTCCTGTTACAACTACAGTATAATTATTAACCAATTCGTTTGATGAAATATTTGAGATTGTTAGTGCATCTGTATCTACGCCTGTAAAGGTTGAGCTATTCGCCAAAGTAGTTGTTCCTTTCATCCATTGATATGTAAGGTTTGAACCTGAAGCTATTACTGAATATGCGGTAGAATTACCCAATGCACAAACTGTTTCATCTGTTGGTTGTGAAGTTATTGTGGTAATTTTATTCACCGTCACAACAATCTGACTTGATACAACAACTGAAGGCAAAACGCAGGCTCCATTGTTTGTAATTTCAACAGAATAACTATCTCCATTGTTTGCAGTTGATGTAGAATATGTAGCGTTTGTAGCAGAAGTTATATATGTATTTCCATTTTTCCATTTATAACTAGCTGTTCCGCCTGTAACGTTTGCAGCAAATACAACTGAACTTCCTGCACAAATTGTACTATTATCTGCACTGATAGAAACGGCAGGTATAATAATTGGATTTACTGTTATACTTGTTCCTGCAGAAGTAACAACAGCTGTTGTTACACAAGTTGCATTACTTGTTAATTCTGCAGCAATCAAATTACCTGCAACCAGGCTTGTCGTTGAATAAACAGCATCCGTTGCCCCGGAAATAGCAGTTCCATTATTTAACCATCTGTATTTAGGTGCTGTACCTCCTCCTGTCCCAGGAGTTGCAGTAAATGAAACTGCATCTCCTGCACAAATGGAAGATACAGAAGGTGAAACTGTTACTGAAGGTGTTAAAACCGGACTTACGTTAATTACAGTTTGAGTAGAACTTGCATTTGGAGTGGATGCACAACTTGAATTACTTACAATATCAACACTTATTTTATCCCCATCAATAAGTGAATTGCTTGAGTAAGTGCTATTGGTTGCCCCGCTAATTGCCGTGTTATTATTTTTCCATTGATACGTTGGAGTAGTTCCACCATTGCCAACAACTGCAGTAAATACAACATTTGTACCGCTGCAGATTGTTGTACCAGTATTCATAGTTATAGAAACGGATGGTAGCACACTACCGGTAATTGTAATAACGACAGCGTTCGATGTTACTGCTGCATTTGATGATGTACAAGCAGCATTACCTGTCATTTCAACAGAATAGCTATCGTTATTGGCAGCTGTGGTTGTTGTATAAGTAGCATTGGTTGCTCCTGAAATATATGTACTTCCAAGTTTCCACTTGTAGACTGGAGTTCCTCCATTTGACGGAGCTGCTGTAAATGTTACGCTTGTTCCCGGGCAAATTGTAGCATTATTAGCCGTAATAGATACAGAAGGTGTTACAATAGGATTTACAGTAATTGTTACACTGTTTGACGTAGCAGATGATGCAGACGAACAAGTTGCATTACTTGACGCAACAACTGAATACATATCACCATTTGCTGCAGTTGTTGTTGTATAGGTAGAATTTGTTTCTCCGGTAATAGCTGTATTGCCTTTAAACCATTGATATAAATTACTTGAACCTGTATTGGTTACAGATGTAGTAAACAAAATACTGGAACCTGCACAAATTGAATTATTACTTGCTGTAACAGTTACTGTTGGAGTTGTGACAGGATTAACTGTAATCGTAACCGGAGCTGATGTTATAGTAGGTGTTGACGGACAAGCAGCATTACTTGTTACAACAACTGAATATGTATCGTTATTCGCTGCAGTGGTAGTTGTATAAGCAGCATTGGTTTCACCGGTCAATATAGCAGAACCTTTTTTCCACTGATATGTTGGAGAACTCCCTGCAGTACCTGCTGTTGCATTAAATGTAACACTAGCACCTGCACAAATTGTTGTTGCGCTTGAAGATATGCTTACTGTAGGAATTTGTACCGGATTCACTGAAATAACGATACTGTTACTCGTAAGGTTTGCAGGTGAAGCACACGTTGCATTACTTGTCATTAGTACAGAATAGCTATCCCCATCTGAAGCAGTCGTTGTTGTGTATGTATCATTTGTAGCACCTGTAATAGCTATACTACCATTCTGCCATTGATATGTCGGAGCGCTTCCCTGGTTTGATGCATTTGCAGTAAGTTTAATACTCGTACCTGCACATATTGTAGTTGCAGTAGAAGTAATTGCTACAGAAGGTATATTTATAGCATTTACAGTTAATATAACGGGTGTAGATGTTACTGTAGGTTGCGAAGGACAAACTCCGGTACTTGTAACTACAACCGAATAATTATCATTATTAGCTGCTGTTGAAGTTGTATAAGTAGCATTAGTTTCACCGGTTAATACAGCAGCACCTTTTTTCCACTGATATGCAGGTACTGTACCTGAACCCGTGGCACTTGCAGTAAATGTAATACTCGTCCCGTTACAGATAGTTGTTCCAGGGTTTGTAGTTACTGTAACAGCTGGTGTCTGTATTGCATTAACAGTCATCACAATCGAATTTGACAATACTGTAGAAGAAGAAACACAACTCAGGCTGCTTGTCATCTCTACTGAATAACTGTCATTCGATGCAGCGCTGGTTGTTGTGTATATTGCATTAGTAGCACCTGTAATATAAGAACTTCCTAACTTCCATTTGTATGTTGGTGTTGTCCCTCCGTTAGAAGGAGATGTTGCAAACGTAACACTCGCACCTGCACAAATCACATTTCCAGGTGTTGCACTTATGGATACTGACGGAGTTGGTGAGGCTGTTATTGTAATTACAACCGCGTTTGAATTCACCGGAGTAGTAGATGCGCATACTGCATTGCTAACCATTGTTACCGTATAACTATCATTATTAGCTGCCGTGTTAGTTGAATAAGTAGCATTAGTAGCTCCGGTAATTACAGAACCATTTTTACTCCATTGATAAGAAGGTGTTCCACCGTTTGTTGGAGTTGGAGTGAATGTTATATTAGTGCCAGTGCAAATAGTAGAATTATCTGCTGTTATTGATACAGACGGAGTAAGAACAGGATTTACTGTTACATTAATAGATGATGATGTCACTGTTACAGGATTTGCACAAAGAGCTGTACTTGTCATTTCCAGTGAATACATATCGTTGTTTGATGCTGTCGTTGTGGTATAGCTTGAATTGGTTGCACCTGTAATATATGTACTTCCCAATTTCCATTTATAGGCTGGTGTACCTCCGCCTGACTGAGTTGAATTAAATGTAATGCTTGCGCCTGCGCAAATTGTTGTAGATCCTGAAGTGATACTTATGCTTGGTGTAACAACTGGATTTACAGTCAGCGTTATAGCAGATGACGTAACTACAGCTGGAGATGCACATGCCGTGCTGCTTGTCATTTCCAGTGAGTAACTATCGTTGTTGGATGCAGTAGTTGTTGTATAGCTTGAACTGGTTGCACCCGCAATATATGTGCTACCCAGCTTCCATTTATATGTCGGTGTTCCTCCGCCTGACTGAGTTGAATTAAATGTAATACTTGCCCCCGCACAGATTGTTGTAGTGCCTGAAGTAATCGTAACAGATGTAGCAACAACAGGATTAACAGTCATTGTAACCGGCGTTGAAGTAACAGTAGGTGTTGAAGAACACGATGAACTACTTGTTACAACTACACTGTATGAATCCCCATTCGCAACTGCCGTTGTTGAATATGTTGAATTTGTTTCACCAGTTAATACTGATGAACCTTTCTTCCATTGATATGTTGGAGTACTACCTGCATTTGAGGGGGTTGCTGTAAAAGTACTATTTGTGCCGGCACAAATAGTAGTACCCGGATTAACACTTACAGAAACCGTTGGTGTTAAAGTAGTAGTTACAGTAATAACAGCCGGCGATGATGTTATAAATGCAGGTGAAGGACAAGGAGCATTACTTGTAACAGTTACGGTATAAGAATCCCCATTTGCAGCGGTAGTAGTTGTAAACGTTGCATTTGTTTCTCCTGTCAGCGTGGTTGAACCTTTTTTCCATTGATATGTCGGAGCACTTCCTGCATTTGCAGGTGTTGCAGTTAAGGTTAAGGTTGCACCCGAGCAAATTGCAGTTGCACCACTTACAGATACCGTTGGTGCTAATACTGGATTAACGGTTACTGCATAATTAAATGGATTGCCATCACATGATCCAGAACTAGATGTAGGTGTTATAATATAGGTAACAGTTTGAGCACTTGCAGTACTGTTTGTTAACGATTCTGTAATTGGGTTTGAAGTCTGATTTGTTACAGCCGCATTTGTGATACCTGATACTGCAGCTCTTGACCAGGAATAATTTGAGGTAATATCACTTGTAATTGTATAACCTACAGACGAGCCGCTACAAACTGTACTGGTTGCAACAGATGTAACGGAAGGTTTTGGATTTACAGTCACTGTATAATTAAATGATGCTCCTACACAGGATCCAGTTGTGGAGGTTGGTGTAATAACGTATATAACATTTACCGGATTTGTGCTACTATTGATTAATGTTTCTGCAATAGGGTTTGAAGATTGATTTATTACAGCCGCATTCGTGATACCTGAAACTGATGCTCTCGACCATACATAACCCGAAGCTATATTACTTGCAATTGTATAATTTTGTGCAATACCACTACAAACTGTTCCTACAGAAGATGAATTTATGACAGGCTTAGGATTAACAGTTGCTGTGTATGCAAATGCCGTTCCTGCACATGAGCCTGTAGTAGCTGTTGGCGTAATGGTATAAATTACATTTACGGGGCTTGTTGAATTATTAACTAAAATTTCTGAGATTGGGTTAACAGACTGTCCTGTCACTGCAGCATTTGTAATTCCCGCAACTGATGCTCTGGACCAGCTGTATGAAGCAGCTATATTACTTGAAATAGTATAGTTTTCTGCAACACCACTGCAAATGGCTCCGGAAGAAGCCGACGTAATGGAAGGTGTAGGGTTAACAGTAACAGTATATGTAAAAGCAGTTCCTCCACATGATCCTGTTGTAGATGTTGGGGTAATAATATAAGCAACATTTATTGCTGCATTTGTAGAATTCACCAGTGTTTCTGTTATTGAACTAGCCGTCTGCCCGCTCACTGCTGCATTGGTAATACCTGTAACAGTTGCTCTTGACCAACTATAAGAGGCTGAAACATCACTTGTAATAGCGTAAGCTAAAGCAACTCCACTACAAACAGTTGATGTTGCCGATGATGTAATGGAAGGTTTAGGGTTAACCGTAAGTTTCGCGATATTAGACGTTACTGTCTGGCATGAATTAGTGACATCTACAGTATAATTACCCGCATCACCTGCTGCCACAGCAGCAATATTATAAGACGAAGTTGTTGCTCCTGATATATTTGTTGTACCATTTTTCCATTGGTAGGAAGTTGCTCCACCGGCTGTTACTGAGAAAGACGCCGCAGCGCCGGCACATTTTGTTACATCCGTTGGTTGTACACTAATTGATGGTGGTGTACAGAGTACATATCGTGCAACGAAACCGTCTTGAGCAGGAGATCCGGATATAGTCAATGTTTTAACAGCGGAAGAAGGATCATAATCTCCCGATGCAGAAAAATTACCTGCCATAAGAATTTTACCTGCAGGCGACACAGTTATTCCGTTACCTTGTTCATCTCCTGTGCCTCCAACATTATATGCTGCAGTAGTTAAGCCTGTCCCCTTTGGGAGTACGGCAAAATATGCATCCTTGCCGCCTAAGCCGGTAACTACTTTTGAATTTCCGAAATCTACTGTACCGCCAACATAACCTGTCAATACAATATTTCCACCGGCATCAAACGTCATATAAGATACGTTATCATCATTTGCACTACCTTTTGCAATATGCCAGTTATATGTTCCTGCACTTGTATAGCTCGCAACAAATAAATCATTCAAACCTATACCTGCAAAAGATGCCGTTGTTGTACTTGCAGGATCGAAGTATACATCTAGTGCGTCATTTTTCACAACACCTCCAACATATATATTGGGAGTTGCTGTTTTTTCAACAAGGATACTGTTTCCCTGATCTAAAAGTGCTGCACCAATATTGAATGCCCACTGGCAATTCATTACTGAATTATATTTTGCTACAAATACATCACCTGTAGCACCGCTCCCTGCTACTCCACCACCAGCTTCAGAAACGGTGGTTGTCCCTGTAGGGTTTACATTAATTGCTTGTCCTCTAAAATAACCTGTCACATAAATATTTCCACTGCCGTCTATATCAATACCATTACCGCCATCGCTATCTGTACCTCCAAATTTATATGCCCATGTATTCAACATTGTTGTTGCATCAAATTTTGCTACAAAAATATCTGTAATACTAGTGGTACCGCCTGTTACATTTAAAAGTGTTTGCGAAGATCCGCCCGGATTAAAGTTGACATTATTATTTGCCAATATACCTGTAACATATATATCTGTTCCTACAATTTTTATATCATTGAGCAAATCACCTACACCCCCTACAATTGCTGTCGTACTACCATTCGTTGCACCAATCAATCTGCTTATCTGCAGTACAAGGTTATTATTATATTTTACCAAAGCCATTGCTCCGGAGCCAGCAGTCGGAGGAAAACCTACACCAGTATTATCAAATTTTACACTTGATCCGGCAATATTAGCGAGCATATATATATTACCACTTGCATCTGCAAATACCTTGGTTGCTGCATCAATACCTGTATTTCCAAATGCAATAACCTTTTGCAGTTGTCCTGAAGAATTATACTTTGCAATAAAACCGTCTGTAGAAGTACTCCCATTAGATGTACGAAGGGAATCCGCACCAGGAACTAAAGGATTAAAATTCACATTGGTGCCCATATAACTTCCACAAATAAAAATATTTTCACTAGCATCTGTTGTTACAGACGTAATATTCATTGTAGATGCTTTACCCAGGCTATAGACCAATTCAGTAGTTTGCGCCTTTATAATCGAATGAATTAAAAGGGCTGAAATAAAAACAAAGAGTAAATGTTTTTTCATCATATCAGATAGATTTAAAGCTACAAACTACTGAATTGTGCTGATGAAAACAACTGTCATTAGTGAATTACTTCCACTTTTTCTGTATAAAACTCATCGCCAAATTGTATTTGCATGTAATACATTCCTTGTGATAATTCCGCAGTACTCAGAAGAATCTTTTCATCATCTGTGCTAAGTGTAAAAGCTCTTTGAAGAATATTCACTCCTCTTGAATCAAATAATACAACAGTAACTTCATCTCCTGTCTTGTCATTAATTTCAAGTGTTACGCTTTCATTTGAAGGTATAGGATATACTGCTATTTTAGATATGTTCATATCTGCAAGAGAAATTGCTGTACAAACAGATACTGTTAACGTTGCCGGTTGTGAAGTTGCCGGAGGCGGACATACGCCATTTACAGTACATGTGTAATCACCATTATCTGACGCTGAAGTGGAAGCAATGCTTAATGATGCTGTTGTTACTCCGGAAATATTATTTACATTCGACAATTTTACACCATTTTTATACCATTGATATGTCAGATTATCTCCTGTTGCTACAATATTAAACTTTACAGATTGACCTGCACAAACAGATTGTGGGAATGGATTCTGAATAATATTAGGCGAACCTATAATCAATCCTGCAGGAGCTGAAGTTTGTACCGCACCGCAATTCTCTGTTATAACACACATATAAGATCCTTCATCTGTGACATCTGAATTGAAGATAGAGAGCCTGTTAGATGTTGAACCACTTATCTTGCTGGTTATATCTGTAACATTTGAATATGTACTTGCTGAATTTGACTTATACTGCCATTGATATGTAATGCCTGCACCAGATATAGCTGTTACAAACAAAACAGACTGTCCTTTACATACAGTTGCTGTAATTGGCTGAAGTGTTATTGATGCAGAATTTGTAGTGGTAACTGTAGCAACATTACTAATATTAGCCGAAGAACATGCTGTAGAAACTTCACACACATAATTACCGGCAGCTGATGAGGTCACTGAAGAAACAGCTAATGTCGCAGTTGTTGAACCGCTTATCCCTCCCCCATCGGTTAAAGCTACGCCATCTTTTTTCCATTGATAAAGTGTATTGCTTGGGTTTGAAACACCAATAGATAAACTTAATGTTTGTCCGATACATACAACTTTACTACTTGGCTGTGTGATAATATTGGGCGATGTAGATAATGATACATTTGCCGTAGAAGAAGTAACATTTGATCCACACACTGCCGTCAAATCACAGGTATAAGCTCCTGCATCTGAAGAGCTGAACGCTGATACAGTTAATGAGCTGGTAGTTGAATTTGAAATATTACCCCCATCTGACAGTGCTATACCATCTTTTTTCCATTGGTAAGAAGTTACATTTCCTGTTGCAGTCACACTTAACGTAATGACATCATTTGGACAGGCGCTTACATCAACGGGCTGTGCTGTAATTGCAACGGGTGAATTAACTGTAAGCACAGCTGCATTGCTGGAAACAAAACTACAAGAGCCTGTAATATCACAAGCATATGACCCTGCATCTGAAACTGCTACCGAAGAAATAGAATACGTGCTATTTGTTGCACCTGAAATATCTGTACCATTTTTAGCCCACTGGTATGATATACCACTACCGGTAGCCGTAACAGAAAAATCAGCCATATCACCCGTACATTTAGTAAGTGATACTGGTTGAGACGAAATCGTTGTTGAATTGCTTACAGAAAGAGTTGCGGTATTTGACGTAAGTACTCCCGAACAGGTGCTTGTTGCTTCACATACATATGTAGCAACATCTGTTGCACTAATAGATGTAATTGTTAATGTTGCGGTAGTACTACCTGAAACATTGGCACCATCTATCATTGCTACGCCATCTTTTTTCCATTGATATGAAATAGAGCCACCGGTAGCATTGCATACAAATACAGCAGAAGCACCTGTGCATGCAGTCTGAGGTGTTGGCTGTGTAATAATTGTGCCCGTAGCAGCAACCATTAATGTGGCGCCGGAAGAAACAGCTTTCGGTAAACAGACTCCGCTTACTTCACATACATACGTTCCTGCATCTGCTGTAGTAGCAGCAGTTAATGAAAGTGTGGCGGATTGTGAACCTGAAATAGCACTTCCATCAGTCAATACAACGCCATCTTTTTTCCATTGATATGTAATACCTGTACCGGTTGCTGTAATAGAAAATGAAACTGGATCTCCGGAACATACAGAATTTCCTGTAGGCTGTGTTGAAATTGCAGGTAATGCATTTACAGTAATATTTGCTGCAGTTGATGTAAGAAAACCGCTACAGGTATTTCCGGCTTTACATGTATATGTATCAGCATCTGCAGATGTAGTATTTAAAATACTTAACGAATTAGTTGTTGCGCCATTTACATGCGCACTATTAACAAGATCTACTCCATTTTTTTGCCATTGATAACTAATACCTGTACCACTTACTGTGATAGACAAATTAGCCGTTGAACCTGAGCAAACAGTCGTATTAGATGGTTGTGTAGTAATAGATGCAACAGAGCCCACCGCTAAATTTGCAACAGTAGAAGTTACTGCAGGTGTACATGTACCTGTAACAACACATGTATATGCACCGGCATCTGCTGCAACGGCTGGATTAATAGTTAATGTAGCACTTGTTGATCCTGAAATTGTTCCACCATCAACTAAAGAAGTACTGCCTTTTTTCCATTGGTAAGAGAGGCCCGTGCCGGTTGCACTAACAGAGAAGCTTACTGTTGAAGAGCCGCAGATAGTAACGTCTGTAGGCTGACTGGTAATTGCCGGCAATGAATTAACAGTAAGAACAGCTGCTGTCGATGTGGATGTTCCGGAACACGTATTTATAATCTGACATGTATAACTGCCGGCATCTGCACTTGTAACTCCTGTAAGCGTTAATACAGAAGTCTGCGCGCCGCTTACATTGCCGGTATTTGATAAATCTGTACCACCTTTTTTCCATTGATATGTAATACCACTGCCCGTTGTACCTAAGGTAAAGGTCGCAGTCTGTCCGGCACATATTGCTGCCGATGCAGGATTAGATGAAATTGCAGCCGTTGAATTTACTGCTAATACTGCCGTAGCGGATGTAACAGATGGTGTACATGCGCCTGAAACTTTACAGGTATAATTTCCCGCGTCAGAAGTAGTCGTTGGTGTTATCGTTAATGAATTAGTTGTTGCCCCAAAAATAATCGCACTGTTTACAAGATCAACCCCGTTACGTTGCCATTGATAAGTAAGAAGTGTTCCTGAAGCTGCGACATTGAATGATGCTGAGGCTCCGGCACATATAGTACTTGATACCGGCTGGGTACTTATTGCAGGCAATGCGTTTACAGTTAGCGTTGCATTGTTCGACAAAACATTGGGAGAACAGGCGCCTGTGATTAAACAGGTATATGTTGCGGCATCCGATGATGCTATTGAACTTAGTGTCAAGCTTGATGTAAGAGCGCCTGTAACATTTCCACCATTTGATAAATCTGTTCCATTTTTCTTCCATTGATATGAAACAGCACCTGTAGCAACAACAGTAAAGGTTGCATTCTGCCCGGCGCATATAGTTTGGCTTGCATTTGGTTGTGTGGTGATTGCAGGGGCACTTGTTATAGATAAAATTGCTGCAGTAGAAGTTGTACTTCCACACGAACCTGTAATCACACATTTATAATTACTTGCATCTCCGGAAACAACACCGGTGATAACTAATGAATTTGTTAGACTCCCGGAAATACTGCCTCCATCAGACATATTTACGCCATTCTTTTGCCACTGATAACTTAATGAAGAGCCGGTTGCTGCTACCGAAAATGTTGCATTACCACCTACACACGCAGACACAGCAGATGGGTTTGAGGTAATTGAAACTCCGGAACCAACAGTTAGTGTTGCTCCGGTTGTTGTTACTGTTGGCGAACAAGAGCCAGTAATCACACATGTATACGTACCTGCCTGAGCAGAAGTGGGAGAAACCAGATTTAATGTTGCTGCCTGAGCACCTGCATATATTGCGTTATTTGAAATTGCAGTTCCGTTTAATTTCCATTGATATGTCAATGATGTACCTGTAGCGGCAACAGAAAAAGTGCCTGTACCACCCGTACAAACAGAGATTGATGTTGGTTGTGTTGTAATAGATGGCGGAACATTTACTGTTACTACTGCATTATTGGATGTAATATTATTACCGCACGAACTTACTATACATGTATATGTACCAGCATTTGAAGATGTAGAAGAGGTAATAGATAATGCAGATGTAGTTGAGCCGGAAATATTTCCTCCATCAACAAGATCAACACCGCCCTTTTGCCATTTATAAGTAATTCCGGAACCTGTTGCTGATATCGACAAATTAATAGTTGCACCCGCACATAGTGTTTGTCCGGATGGTTGAGTTGTAATAACTGGCAGGGCACTGCATTCCTGATATTTACACCAGTAGGAATCTTCCATTCCTAAATTAGTCAATGAAGATGTACCGGAACCGGGATTAAAATCGCTTATGCTTCCTGTATAAATACCACCTGCATATACAAAAGCAGATGAATTAAAATCCATTGATGTACCCTGATCATCTGTAGTACTTCCTGCACTAAAGCCCCAGGTATTTAAGCCACTTGAATTATATTTAGCAATAAAAACATCCTTCCCGCCAACACTGGTTAAATTTAAAGCTGTACCACCGGAATTAAAATTAACTGCTGAACCGGAAAAGTATCCTGTCAGATATACGTCGCCACTTGAAGTAGATTTTATTCCAATCGCTTCATCATCTAAATTTGCTGCCCCTGCTTGTTTTATGAATGAAGGTGCAAAAGTTGTAAGGTCGTATTTCCCAAACAAAATATCTTTTCCGGAAGAACCTGCTGATGTTAGATTTTGTACATTACCGCTTCTTAAATCCGCATCTATAAAGCCTGTAAAACTTCCTGCAATATTTAACATTCCGGAAGAACCTACATGCATTCTGTTCACTAATTCTACACTTGCTCCGGAAATCTGTCCCACATTCAGATAGCTACCAGCCGATGAATACTTAGCAACAAATGCGTCACCGCTTCCCTGAGGGCTGGATTCAGTTAGCGTAGAAGAAGATGATGATGCAGTCGGATCAAAATTAACGGTATTAAAAAACTGTCCTGCAACAAAAGCATTATTTGATGCATCCATTGTTATTGCTGTTCCTTTTTCTGCTCCAGTCGTACTACCAACAGTATACCCCCATTGAAAAGTGCCGCTATTTGAAAATTTTGCAACAAGAACATCTAATAAACCTGCTGTTCCCCCCTGACTTGAAATAAGATCTGTTGTTGCTTGTGTGCCTCCATTATCTTTACCATATACATTGGCATCGGCGGCTATGTATCCTGTAACATATACATCACCATTGGCATCTAAAGCCATATCTAAAATTTCGTCATTATTGGAAGAAGAGCCAATAGCCCGTACCCATAAGAAATTTCCTGTACTTGAATATTTTGCCACAAAACCATCCGGTGCCAACACGCTTGGACCTCCGAATGATGCAGGAGTTGAAAATCCATTAAAAAAAATGGTAGAGCCGTACAACGATCCTGCAATGAAAACATTTCCTGCATTATCAACTGCAACTCTATATCCTTTTACACTACCACTTCCTGAAGAATAAATTCCTTTATTCCATGTAACTGTACCGGTAGCATCGTATTTAATTAAAAAAGTTTTAGTGATTGTAGCGGTTGTTGTTATTACAACAGGATCTGTAATCTGATTTGTAAAATAGCCTAAGCCATAAAAATTGTCAGAAGGGTCTGTAGCAACATCCTGTAATTGATCAGAACCAGCACCTGCAATTCGATTTGTTTGTTGAAATGTCTGCCCACCCGCAGACAATGTCATCAATATAAATAAACAAATAATAATCTGATTGTATAAATGCTTCATTAGCAATACGTTTAGGTAAAAACAAATCTTCCCTCCTTTTCAAACGAAAAATACGAACGAAGGTTATATATTTAATATAAAGATTTGAATTTAAAACGTATTATGCGCCTCCCGAAAGCTCTTTAGCTCTTTTTTCAGCATTTTTTAACGCCTCAATTATATGCGGACCTACTTCACGCTGCTTAAATGTATTTAAAGCGGCTTCTGTTGTTCCGCCTTTTGAAGCAACCATTGCAATAAGTTCATCAATGGATTGTTTAGAATGATTCAGTATCTGAAATGCTCCCATCATTGTCTCTTTAACTAACATAGCTGCAACATTTTCTTCCATTCCCATTTGCTTCCCGGCTTCAATCATATTTTGTACGATATAATAAAAATACGCAGGGCCGCTGCCACTTAAAGCTGTAACAGCATCCAGCATCGTCTCATCTTTCATAAAAATAGCCTTTCCTGTAGTTTCCAGCAGCATATCAACAACGCTGATATTCTCAAAAGTTGCATCTTTAGCGACAGTAAAAGCTGTAATGCCAAAACCCAATTGAGCCGGCGTATTGGGCATTGCACGCACTACATTTTTATGTTCAAGAAGTGCTTGTATCTGTGCAATCTGAATGCCAGCCATAATTGATAATATCATCTGGCTTTCTTTCAGATATGATTTCAGCTTTTCAGAAAGAACTCTAAAATCCTGTGGCTTTACGGCAACAATAAGGATATCATAATTCTTAATTGAATCATCAATATCCGCAGACAATGAAGCAACACCTTCAAGCCTCAATTGCTCTCTCTTCTCATCATGTTTCTCAATAATCAATAACTCTTCCTTCGAAACAATTTTTCTGCTGACAAATGCTTTTGCATATGTCATTCCCATATTGCCACCTCCTAAAATTGCTATTCTCATATTGAATCTAAAGTTGAGTTTTATTGATTATATAATTAAATGATTATTTTTCAATTATGAATTTGCTTCATACTTTCTGTATGTGCCTGAATAATCTGATCCGCAAGTTGCTTTGTAATAGCTGTTGAAATGAATAAGCTTTCAAATTGTGACGGAGCCAGGTATATCCCTCTTGACAACATCGCTTGAAAGTATTCTGCAAATTTATTGAGATCCGATTTTCTGGCGGTTTCAAAATCATGTATACCTGTATTCGTAAAGAACATTGTAAACATAGAGCCTATGTGATTAAAGGTATAATCAAGCCCTAATAAATTGTTTGCCTTTTTCATTCCATGAATCAAATAGTCTGTTTGTTTATTTAATTCATCGTAAATAGATGGAGTTGTACGCAGATATTGCAGGATAGCTAAACCGGCAGACATTGCAACCGGATTCCCCGACAATGTACCTGCCTGATAAATCGGACCTGCAGGAGATACTTTTTGCATAATTTCTTTTTTCCCGCCGTAAGCGCCTACGGGCATACCACCTCCTATTATTTTACCCATCGTTGTCAGATCTGGTTGTACGCCCAATAGACCTTGCGCACCAGATATAGACAGTCTGAATCCGCTCATCACTTCATCAAAAATCAAGATAATATTTTCTTCGTCACAAATTCGTCTCAATCCTTCCAAAAAACCTGGCTTAGGTAATACACATCCCATATTACCTGCAACAGGCTCGATAATGATGGCGGCTATTTTATTTTTATTTCTTTCTACTAAAAGCTTTACTGCGTTCAGATCATTATAAGGTGCTGTTAACGTATCATTTGCTACACCCTGCGGTACACCGGGGCTATCCGGCACTCCCATCGTTACTGCACCACTGCCTGCAGCAATTAAAAAAGAATCACCATGTCCATGATAACAACCTTCAAATTTTATAATTTTCTCTTTGCCTGTATAACCTCTTGCAACACGAATCGCAGACATGGTGGCTTCCGTACCGGAATTAACCATGCGCACCATTTCTACTGATGGCACCATGCTTATAATTAACTCTGCCATCTCAACTTCTTTCCTGGAGGGGGCTCCAAAAGAAAGTGAATTGGATAATGCATCCTGAACTGCTTTTTCAATCAATTCAGACCCATGGCCTAAAATCATCGGTCCCCACGAATTGATTAGCTCTATGTATTGATTATCATCTTCATCATACATGTACGCCCCCTTTGCACGCTTAATAAATATTGGGTTACCTCCAACTGCTCTGAATGCGCGCACAGGAGAATTAACTCCACCTGGTATTGATTCTTTTGCTCTTAAAAAAAGTTCAGCACTTTTTATATGTTTCATTCAATGGGATTAGCTAATGTTAATTTTAAATCTGAAAAATAATACATGGGCACATAACTATTACAAGGTGCTTTACTGTAATCAAATCCGGACATGAAATGCCCTCTTTGCACCGGCATGGTCCGCATGCTGTTTAAATAACCAGTTCCAAATTGCCCCATATTTGTTCCTACCAGCGACATCAGTTCATATCCTAAAATACTATATTTCGTTGGGTAGGCATTATTTTTTTTCACATACGCTGATTTAAACAGTTTATATGATTCATTATTAAAATTCACAAAATCGGGGTAAATAAAATATACTTTTCTTCGTTCAAATTGTTCGTACGTCTGATTATTAATATCCAGCCATTCGCTCTTTGTAACAACAGGAATTGTCTGACGGCTAATTTCCAATGCGCTTATAATATTAGATGCAAGTGCAGGATCGCTTGATGCAACGAAGATATGACTTGTTTTAAGCAACGACATTGAATCTGAAAAAATCTTTCCTACTGTAGCAATATTTACCTTTGTAATTTTAACAAACTTTGAAACAGTAAAACCTTTTGTTGCTAAAGAATCCTTATAGTATAATGCTAGTAAAGAATCTTTCACTTCTGCAGAATAAAAAATAACAACATCGGTTTTAGGCTTTATGTCTGAATCTTTTGCTACGTTTTTTCTATACACAAATTCTTTTTTCGCAAACTCTGAAACCTGACCGGCAATTGATTCCAGGGTTGGTTGAAACAATAATGTCTTGGTAGTATTTTCTATAATGACAGAATTTAATGAAACAGGATTTATTACGGGAATATTATTTTGTTCGCCAAAAGTTGTAACAAAAGGAATAAGCGTTGAATATAAGGGACCAATAATCAGATCCATTGATTTCATTTCCGGATAAGTAATAATGTTTTTTATTTTTGAAATATCCCGGTCTACATCATACGCATGTACTACAATTTTTACTCCCGTTTTTTGCAATGAATCAACAGCTATTAAAATACCCTGATACATTTCATCTACATAACTGTTGCGCGCATGTTCAGCAAGACCTTCATTCAAATTAAAAGGAAAAATAACTGCAACATGATATTCATTCTTTTTAATGTATTCAATACGTTCCTGCTTTGCAAATTTGAATTCCTGTGCTAAATATTCATAGAGCATATTGTTTTTAGAATTCTTCGGATATACCGCAAGCTTATTAAATAAGGCTTTTGCCAATTCTTTATCTGATGGATAAATACGCTGAAGTTTAATAAGTGTGTCAACCGGATTTATTTTAGCAAAGTAGGATTGTTTAAGTGTGATAACAGAGTTATCCATTCCGGCTACAGAAGCCAGACTCGTCATGCCAAATGGATATTGTTTTAACTCAAAATAGATTGCAGCAAGCAAATAATTTGCTTCATTGATTTGTTTCCAGTTCGGATCTCTGTTTATAAGCTGCAGCACCATTTGCCGCGCCTCATTAAATTTACCGGTTTTAAAAGCTGATAATGCATAATAGTATTGTGCATACGATGTATATGCATTACCAGGATCCGGCGATGTTACGGGTAAAAAATATTCCATTGCAATTTCATATTTCTGCAATTGGTATACCTGCTTAGCACGTGTATAATCTCCTTTCCAGTCTTGTTGTGCAAATGATATAACAGATAGTAAAATACCAACAAGAAAAAAGAGTGTTTTTTGTTTCATATTATTCCCATTCAATCGTTGCAGGAGGTTTAGAGCTTATGTCATATACAACCCTGTTTACACCTTTAACTCGATTAATAATTTCATTTGAGATATCTGCCAGAAATTCATACGGCAAATGAATCCAATCTGCAGTCATGCCATCTGTACTGCTAACTGCACGCAAAGCAACCACGTTTTCGTACGTTCTCTCATCACCCATTACTCCAACCGATTTCACAGGTAATAAAATTGCCCCTGCCTGCCAAACCTGATCGTATAAACCTTTTTCTTTTAAACGTGAAATAAATATGTAATCCACTTCCTGAAGAATAGCGACTTTCTCTGCGGTAACATCTCCTAATATACGGATCGCTAAACCTGGCCCAGGAAACGGGTGCCTCTTTAATATAATGTCGTCAATTCCCAATGTGCGGCCAACTCTTCTAACTTCATCTTTAAACAACGTATTTAAAGGTTCGATTACCTGTAACTTCATTTTATCAGGTAAGCCGCCAACATTGTGATGTGATTTGATTGTCGCAGAAGGTCCTTTTACAGAAACCGATTCGATAATATCCGGATAAATAGTTCCTTGTCCCAACCATTTAACATCTTCTATCTTGTGAGACTCCTGATCGAATACTTCAATAAATTCTTTGCCGATTGCCTTACGTTTTGCTTCCGGATCGCTTAATCCATCAAGTGATGAATAAAATTGTTTTTTTGCATCAACACCAATTACGTTTAAACCCATATGTTTGTATGAATTTAATACCTCATCGTATTCATTTTTACGCAGCAAACCGTTATCTACAAAAATGCATGTAAGATTTGGACCAATAGCTTTATGAATCAATACTGCTGCAACAGATGAATCAACTCCACCAGACAAACCAAGTACAACTTTATCGTTTCCGATTTTTTTCTTTAATTCAGCAATTGTTGTCTCTACAAATGTATCTGGTGTCCAATCCTGAGAACATCCGCAGATATGCACAACAAAATTGCGTAGTATTTCTTTTCCCTGAAGAGAATGTGTTACCTCTGGGTGAAACTGAATACCGAACGTTGTTTCGCCTTTTACCTTATAAGCTGCTACACGAACGGTTTCTGTACTACTTAATATTTCAAAATTTGAAGGAATTTCGACGATTGTATCTCCATGTGACATCCACACCTGAGAATCGGGCAGAATTTCTTTAAATAACTCATCTGATGTATGAACGTTATTTAATCTGGCTCTCCCATATTCACGAATAGCAGACGGCTGAACATTTCCACCTGATTTTTGAGCAATTAATTGTGCGCCATAACAAACGCCCAATAAAGGTAATTTCCCTCTATATAAAGACAAATCTATATCCGGTGCATTTTCCTCTCGAACAGAGCAAGGACTTCCCGAAAGTATAACACCTTTAACAGTAGTATCTAATTGAGGAGCTTTATTGTATGGGTGAATTTCACAATAAACATTTAATTCTCTTACCCTTCTGGCAATCAGTTGAGTATATTGAGACCCGAAATCCAGGATTAAAATTTTTTCAGTCATACCACAAAGTTAAAAATACCAGCCTTTTTTCCCATCAATTTTCTCCACGATTGTGTAATAAGTAGCTTATAAATATAAAATAGATACTTCTTAGATGTGCTAAATGAAAAAAAGTATTGATTACTGCATTTGTTTCTGCAACTCTTTTTTGTGCATCAAAACAGCATTGAATTTTAATAATACCAATATTCTATTGTATTATTAGGCTAATAAATACAAGAAGTGCCCTGCAGGTACGACACGGATACGGTAAAGCCACAGAGCAGGTACGGGGGAAACATAGTACTATCAGAAAGAATGCAGGGATACGAATGTAACAGTATATAATAAAAAAGGGCCGGAAGTAAGCTTCCGACCCCTAATTAATTAAACTCAAACTAAAAATTATATGAAAAGATATTCAGCGGCTCTTCTTTTTAAAGCCTTTCTTGATTTGCCTTGTGCCATACCTTCAACCATGGACCGTACCAGAATCCAGGCTACAGCTTTACGAATGCCCATTTTTTCAGCAATTTCAGTCGTATACGTTACTTCTTTAGGGCTAACTTCTCCGTCAATACGAATCATCTCCACTAAATCATATAGCTGATCAAAACGTTGTTCATCATTTTCAGGTTTTTTATAGAAGAAATCATCTGATGCATCAACCATTTCAAATACTTCTTCTGGAGAAACACCATTACGTTCTCCTATTTTGATTAATAAACCTGATTCCGATTTAGATATTTTACCGTCAGCTTTAGCCAATTGAACTAAGTTCATAATATGACTTTTGTGTGCTTTTGTTTTTTTGGTAGCAAAAAGTGTCAACATAATTGTGTTTTTGTTTTGTACACTACAAAGGTAGGTATAATTCAATTAATAGCAAGCATTTAATATAAAAATATTCATAATAAAAACATATC
>FTDL01000018.1_pt1 | contig 19701 bp, 14 predicted proteins | sample 1639951 | NCBI WGS metagenome assembly FTDL01 (sample SAMEA3914869, study PRJEB12502) | metagenome | biome: forest; material: soil | place: USA | collected 2012-03-12 | depth 0.1 m
ACCTGCACTAGCACACGTTGCATCTCATGAAGGTATTATCTGCGTAGAAAAAATTGCAGGCTTAAATCCTGAACCTATGGATTATAATAATATTCCGGGTTGTACATATTGCACACCTGAGATTGCTTCTGTAGGCTTAACGGAGAAAGCTGCAAAAGAAAAAGGATATGAATTGAAAGTAGGCAAGTTCCCATTCTCTGCATCAGGAAAAGCAAGTGCTGCAGGTGCAAAAGAAGGTTTTGTAAAAGTAATCTACGATGCCAAATATGGGGAATTATTAGGTGTGCACATGATCGGAGCAAATGTTACTGAGATGATTGCAGAAGCCGTTGTTGCACGTAAACTGGAAGCAACAGGTCATGAAATCATTAATGCTGTTCATCCACACCCGACTATGTCTGAAGCGATTATGGAAGCTACGGCTGCTGCGTATGGTGAAGTGATCCATTTGTAAGAAATCTGAATAGTTTATAAAACAAAAAGCTCTGCAGGAATGCGGTGCTTTTTGTTTTTCAGAGCTGTTAACGTTGGGATTTTAATCAATAATATAATTGATTTATTGAAATTTTGTAACGATCAAACGATTGAACCAGGATGTACTGGCTAATCGGATCATTAGATTGATAAACCAGGCACGGTCACTGATCATACGTTGTAGAATATAATGCCTGCGAAAACGTTTAAACATTTTTTCATGAATGCGGATATCGTAAGCCTTCATATATTCCGCTGAAAAATTTTGGGACTCAAAGCATGCGATAGCATGTTCAGCCGCATATTTACCGCTTTCCATCGCCGTTTCAATGCCTTCTCCGGTAACAGGATCAATTAAAGAAGCTGCATCGCCGCACAACATAAAATGTGCTCCGGAAATAGGTAGTTTTCTTGAACCTAAAGGTAATCCAAATCCTTTTACAGTTTCCATTGGTTCTGCATTTTTGAAACGTTCATTTAGTTCAGGAACGGATTGTACAATATCCTGCAGACTTTTTTTCAAATCAATCTTATTCTTTGAAACAGTATCCGATAAAGCCCCGAAACCTACATTTGCTTCTCCGTTCTTTAATGGGAAAATCCAGAAATATCCCGGAAGAAAATCTTTCAGAAAAAAAATCTCAAGTTCATTACCTGTACATCCGCCAATATTCCTGTAATACTGGCGTACAGCTCCCACATAATGCTTGCGGTTCATTTTAAAATTCGTCAATTGTTTGGCAGCAACGGAGTGTGCACCATCACAGCCAATCACAAGAGCAGCATGAAGTGTAGTACCATCCAGTAATACGACTTCAGCTCCGGCATCGCTGATATGGATATCAGTTACTTTTGTCTGTTGAAAGACCTGAATGTTTTTTGCATCTGCTTTTTCAAAAAGCCAGTTATCAAAATCCAAACGCTTCACACAATGACCTCGTTTTGAAAAATTCAATACCACAGAACGAAATTCCGGACTATATATACGCGCCTTGTCTACGACTGTTTTTTCTGCATACTGAAGCAGTTCCTGCTCCAATGCCGGATCTATCTGCCGTAATACACGTTCTACCACACAAGCCAGCGCATCACCACATATTTTATCCCGTGGAAAAGTCTCTTTTTCCAGCATGGCAACTCTCAGATTGCTTTTTTGAAGGGCGAGTGCAGCCGTAGAACCTGCAGGACCTGCACCTAAAATAATCACGTCAAACTGTGTATTGGATATGCCCATGTTATCAAGATAAATTCAGCCCCTCATTTTAACAGGCATCCTCTTACAATATAAGAAATATATGCTTTGCATGATTACTCAAGATTCAATTGGAAATATGATCCATGAAATCCGAATATGAAATGTTTAAATAAGTTTCTTGCTTTTTAAGAAATCTTAATCCGGAGAATGATGTAAATCATCACATTTTGCTCAAAATGCTCTAGAATGGATTAATTCTGAATATTTTACAATTGTTTCTTGGTATCTGTTTACTTTTTTGATTTCTGAAAGTAATAATAAGTAACCCACCATTTTGGACCGTAATCTTATAATTATGTACATCATGAAACAAAAAAGACTTTTGAAAAACATAAGCAAAATACAAGTACTGATTGTATTTTCATTCATCATGCTTACCGTAACTAAGTTGCAGGCACAAACCGTAACTGCTAATACGCAGAGCACCAATAACGGCTTTTTCTATTCTTTCTGGAATGATGGTAGTCAGGGATCTGCATCCATGACCCTGGGATCAGCCGGAAATTATAGTACTACATGGAATAATATTGGAAACTTTACAGCCGGCAAAGGCTGGGCTACCGGATCACCAACCCGGGTAGTATGTTTTTCTGGAACATTTAATGGAGGAAGCAATGGCTTTCTGGCTTTATACGGATGGACAAAAAATAACTTAATTGAATATTATGTATGTGAAAACCATGGTTCCTGGACTCCACCGGGTAATACAAGCGGTATCGTAAATAAAGGAACGTTTACAAGCGATGGCGGAACATATACCATATATACTGCTACACGGACAAATGCACCGTCTATCAGTGGTACTGCTACATTTCAACAATACTGGAGTGTACGTACAGAAACAAGATCAAGCGGGACTATAACTTTTGCTAATCACGTTGCTGCATGGAAGGCTGCAGGAATGAATATGGGTAGTACATGGGACTATCAGATTATGGAAACAGAAGGGTATATGAGTTCAGGCAGTTCAAATATTACTGTGAGCGAATGTGTGTCCTGTGCCACAGCAGCGCCAACTGTTCCTGCAGCTATTGTTAATTATGATTTGAATGCAACAGCAACACAGTTAACAGCAACAGGTACAAGTTTAAAATGGTATACAGTAGCAACCGGAGGCACTGCATTGACTGCTGCGCCTACACCTGTGACATCAACTGCCGGAACTACGATATATTATGTTGGACAAACATTAAATGGTTGCGAAGGTCCAAGAACTTCGGTTACAGTAAATGTAATTAATAAATATAAAATTTATAAAGTATCCACACCAATAGTAATTGATGGGACAATAGAGTCGGCTTGGACGAATGCCAGTGTTCTGCCTGCTGCTGCAACCAATCTTATTTCAGGTGTTGTCACGAATAGTACGGATCTTTCAGGGAATTTTAAAGCTTTATGGGATGATACCTATCTGTATGTATTGGCTGATGTCACAGATGATGTTCTAAAGAATGAAAGTACAACTGTGTACGATGATGATGGTGTGGAAGTATATGTAGATATCAATAATGATAAGGCAACAACATATGGTGCAAATGACGTTCAGTATACCTTCGACTGGAATGATGGTACAACTGTAAATGCATTGCCAGCAGGCAGATCAACTACCGGAATCACATATGTTTCAGTAACCCGAACAGGTGGTTACATTGTTGAGGCCAGAATTCCCTGGTCAACTTTGCAAGGTAGCCCGGCAATCGGACAATTAGTGGGTATGGATTTTATGATTAACGATGATGATGATGGTAGTACGCGTGATGGAAAATTAGCTTGGAATGCTACAACAGATGATGCATGGGAAAACCCATCGTTATTTGGTACAGCAATTTTACAAGGATTATTACCATGTACAGCACCGTCAGCTCCAACAGTAACCACTCCTATAACATACTGCCAGAACGCAACCGCAACAGCGTTAACCGCAACAGGTACAAGTTTATTGTGGTATACATCAGCAACAGGTGGTACAGGTTCATCTGCAGCAATAATTCCAAGCACATCAGCAACAGGAACAATTAACTATTATGTCACTCAAAATGTAGGAGGTTGTGAAAGTGCAAGAGCATTGATTGCAGTAACAGTAAATGCTCTTCCTGTAGCAGCAATTACAACAAGTATGCCAACCACGTTCTGTACAGGGGGGGCGGTAACGCTTACATCGAGCACAGGCTCTTCATACAAATGGTTTAACGGAACAACTCAAGTTGGAACAGCAGCAACCTATTCAGCTTCAACAGCAGGCTCATATACCGTTGAAGTAACGAACGCAAATAGCTGCAAAGCTACATCTGCTGCAACAACAGTTACAATTACTGCTGCACCAGCGGCCCCAACGGTAACTTCATCGGTAACGTATTGCCAGAATGCAACGCCAACAGCACTAACCGCAACAGGAACTGCTTTAAAATGGTATACAGATAATACAACAACTACCGCTTTAACCAATGCTCCTGTACCATCAACAACCGCAATGGGAACAACAAATTATTATGTGTCTCAGACAACAACTGGTTGTGAAAGTACGCGTGCAACAATTGCTGTTATAGTGAATGCGTCCCCGGCAGCCCCAACGGTAACTTTACCGGTAACATATTGCCAGAATGCTACAGCAACTACATTGACTGCAACAGGGACTGCTTTAAAATGGTATGCAGATAATACAACAACTACCGCTTTAACAAATACCCCTGTACCATCAACAACAGCAACAGGAACAATAAATTATTATGTATCTCAGACAACAAATGGCTGCGAAAGTGCCCGTGCAACAATTGCTGTTACGGTGAATGCAGCCCCGGCAGCCCCAACGGTAACTTCACCGGTAACGTATTGCCAGAATGCTACTGCTTCAGCACTAACTGCAACGGGCAATGCTTTAAAATGGTATGCAGATAATACAACGATTACAGCCTTGGCAAATGTACCTGTACCGTCAACAAGTGCAACAGGAACAACAAGTTATTATGTAACACAAACTGTTGGCAGTTGTGAGAGTGCCCGTGCAGCAATTGCTGTTACAGTGAATGCGGCCCCGGCGGCCCCAACAGTAACTTCTCCGGTAACGTATTGCCAGAATGCTACTGCTTCAGCACTAACTGCAACGGGCAATGCTTTAAAATGGTATACAGATAATACAACAACTACCGCTTTAACCAATGCTCCTGTACCATCAACAACCGCAACGGGAACAACAAATTATTATGTAACACAAACTGTTAGCAGTTGTGAGAGTGGGCGTGCAACAATTGCTGTTACAGTGAATGCGGCCTCGGCAGCCCCAACGGTAACTTCACCTGTGACGTATTGCCAGAATGCTACTGCTTCAGCTTTAACAGCAACAGGCACCGGATTGAAATGGTACACTGCAGCAACAGGCGGCACAGGCTCATCGACAGCACCTGCTGTAACAACAGGTACAACGGGAACAACAAATTATTATGTAACACAAACTGTTAGCAGTTGTGAGAGTGGGCGTGCAACAATTGCTGTTACAGTGAATGTGGCCCCGGCAGCCCCAACGGTAACTTCACCTGTAACGTATTGCCAGAATGCTACTGCTTCAGCTTTAACCGCAACAGGAACCGGATTGAAATGGTATACTGTAGCAACAGGCGGCACAGGTTCGTCGACAGCACCTGCTGTAACGACTGGCACAACAGGAACAACAAATTATTATGTAACACAAACCGTTGGAAGTTGTGAGAGTGCCCGTGCAACAATTGCTGTTATGGTGAATGAATTGCCTATTGCAAACATAACCACAAACGGAAATACTACTATAGTAACCGGCCAAACAGTGGTGCTTAATGCGAATACCGGTATAAATTTAACATACAAATGGTATAATGGAAATACACAGGTTGGTACAGCATCTTCTTATACAGCAAGTACTGCAGGCAATTATTCAGTAGAAGTAACAAACGCATTATTATGTTCGAATACATCTGATGTAGTTTCGATTGTAACAACTCAAAATCAACCTTCAGTTATAACAATTACTTCGCTAAAAGATAATGCAGATGTTCAGGCACCGGTTACGATTTCTGCCACTGTATCAGATCCGGACGGTGCAATTGTTTTAGTGGAGTTCTTAGATGGCAATACAGTAATTGGCTCAACTACAACGGCACCTTACAGTTTTGTTTGGACAAACCCTTCTGTTGGAACACACACAATTTCAGTACGAGCTACAGATGCTTTAGGTGGTATAACAACTTCTGATCCGATAACAATTACCAGTGAAATGATTACGACAGCAATACAAACATCAAGAAATAATGTATATGGTAATGTTTATCCAATTCCTGCAAAAGATGAAGTAATAGTAGAGACAGCAATAGATCTTTCCGATGCTATATTTACACTAACAAATGCATTGGGAGAACAAGTTTTATTACCTATTACTATAGATGGTAACGATGCAAAATTGAATGTTAGCGGCTTGTCTAAAGGGACATATATATTAGTAATTACTCAGAACTCTAACATTTTAACAAAGAAAATTATTTTGTCGAACTAGCACATAAATACATTGTTAATGTATTGTCAAGCTCCATTCAGAATACTCTGAATGGAGCTTTTTTTCTGAGAAGATTCTGCGCTTAAAAAAAGAAACTCTTGAAGGGGTTGGTATGATGAGCTTATTCAATATCGCCATAAGCTACGATAGAATACTATTTAATAAATCAAATAGTATCGATGCAGATCCGATAAACCGTTATTGAGATTACTATTTCGTTTATCAAAAGGGTTTGATCACTCATAATCAATTTTATTTATTGATTTTTACAGATAATAAAATAAAAATCATTATAAGATCTAATAATAAAAGATCTGAAGTATGTTTTATTGTTTTCTGCGATTTTTAGTATCCTGTTATTTATGTATACTTGTTCTAATGTGTATGTTTAACTAGATCGTTTTTATGCCTGATAAGAAGCAGAAGCCTCAGGAAGAATTGCTTGAAGAACAATTGGAAAAGGCCTATCAGGGGCGGATCAATAATATTAAAGAAAGTTTTATCGGGGTTTTATCTGTTTTAAAAACATCCAAGTCTCATAAATTAGAACGTATAGTTGCCCGGTCTCATAATTATTTAGGATTGCTGTATATGATTCAAGGCAATCATTCAAAATCTATAAAGCACTCGAAACAGGCACTCGATTATTTCCAACGGGTTAAGAGCTTAAAAGAAATTGCAGATGCGAAATTTAATATTGCTAGTTCTTTATATAAAACGGATAATTTTCATGATGGCTTAAAAGGCTTGCTCGAATGCAGACAAATTTATAAAAGCATTGGAGATGGCAGCAGCGAATGCAGAATGTTGAAATCCATTGCTACAATATATGAATACTGGGGTGATCATAATAATGCATTTTTAATCTACCAGGAGTGTATAGAGCTGGCAATTTCGAACAAAGATTTAGGAATGCTGTCAAATGCGTATAATCCTATATCGGGACTATATCTTAAGCGGGGCGATATTCAGACAGCTACTAAGATTTCAGATAAGAGCATTGCAATAAAAAAGAAAATAAAGGATGAACGCGGCCTGGCATATTCAATTTATGGTAAAGGGAAAGTATTTTTCGCTCAGCGTAAATTCAGTATGGCTGAAAAATATTTTTTAAGTGCTCTGGAGTTGCAGCAAAAGTTTGGTGATAAGCTGGGCGAAGGAATGGTACTTAATAAACTAGGCCTTACATACATTAATAAAAAAAATTATCTGCAAGCAGAAAAGACATTAAGACGAGCTATAAATCTTGCAACGAAATATAATGTAAAAGTTAATTTATATAAATCATATTATAGCTTGTATCAACTTTATAAAATGTTGGGAGAGAAGTCTAATGCGTTAGAATGTCTGGAGCAATTTGTATTGCATAAAGAAAATAATGTACAGGCACATACCTCTGATATCATTAAGAGTTATGAAGCAGCGAATGAGATATATCGTTTAGAAAAAGATACTAAGGCACAGATAGATTATCTTGCGGTTGTCCAGAAGAAAAATACAGAATTAGATTCTTTTTTTTACAGAGTCTCACATGATCTTAAAGGCCCGATTTCCTCTCTGATAGGTTTAAATGAACTTATTGAAAACGAAAAATTTGATGGTGATGCGCTGAGATATTTTAATATGTATAAAAAGCTTTCGATGCGAATAGATGCGATTGTTATGGATTTGATTACCATTACACGTATCAGTTCAGATAAGATTGTTCCTGTGCGTATTGATTTTATGCAGTTGATCGAAGAATGCATTCATTCTTATGCATACTTTGATAATTTTGAACGAATACAATTCAGAATAGAAGTAGAGGAGGGATTGGTATTTAAATCGGAATGGGTAATTGTAAATACTATTCTACAGAACTTAATAGAAAATTCAATTAAATATATCAGGCAGGATGCTAAAAAACCATATGTGCTTGTACAGGTATATACAAAAGACGATTTTCTTTATATTAAAGTAAAAGACAATGGGCAGGGTATTTCGGAGCAACACCAGGAAAAAATTTATGATATGTTTTTTAGAGCAAATGATAAAGCGGATGGTTCAGGTTTAGGCCTGTATATTTTGAAACGTGCTGTGGAACGTTTACATGGAAGTGTTATGCTGAAATCCAAACCTGGAAAGGGAGCCAGCTTTACAGTTTGTATTAAAGAGTCTTAAGTAATTAAGATATCTCATATAGATTTCGTAAATAAGGTTTAAAATGCCCCAGGATTTTTTTTGATAACTCAATCGGATATTCGCTACATTGCGCTTTAGAGTGGTTTTGCTATCACCGAATCTACACTGTAATGTATTAAAACTAAAGCCAACTTTATGCTTCAGCTGTACAAACGTATTGATAATGATCTTTACTATTGGATAACGCGTGACAAAGACGAAACAACAACAATAATACATTGGGGTATAGTCGGAGAACGTGGAAAAGGTAAAGAATTTTCAATCGAATCTTTTCCCGATTTTCGCGAAATTGTTCAAAAAGAAATTGACGAAAAGCGGGCAGATGGGTATGAAGAATTTGACGAAGACGAAATGATTTTTTTAGAAGTTGAGTATGAACTTGAAGGTTTTGGTTCAAAAAATGACCTCCTGAAGCGACACAGACTTGAAGATTATTTAACTGAACTCTTAAGCTCTGCCGGGCTTGGATATGCTGATGGCGGTGGTATTGGGAGCGGTACAATGGCAGCAAGTTGTATTGTGATTGATTTTGATCTGGCAAAAAAAATGATTGAAGACAATTTAAAAAATACTGAATTCAGTGATTATTCGCTCATATATAGAATGGACGGATAAGATAATTAAACATGCATATCTAATGTAACGTTCGGTGATGCTATTTTGGTTTAAGGTATGACCCTCTAAGTGGTTCTTTTAGAACTCAATCGGATATGTCAATATCTACCCTTGAAGGGTTTTTTGTGTATCACAGAAGTCTATAATCAGATTAATATATTATGCATTTTATAAAACATATCAGATAAAATAATTCAATTTTTGTAATTTCGGTTGGATTAAATGAAATGCTTTTAAAAATGGAATTCTCTACAATTTAAATTAATTTCACTTTGGAATTCATATATTTATTTAAATCTAAGAGATAAGAAGAACAAACAAATGGTGCAAATCTTTTTAATCAAAAAAGATTATTTAATATTCTCTTTACTCACACTTTTTAAAAAGTTCAGAATTTGCACATAATTATTTCGTATATTAATAGAAGATGAATTTTTCGTTAGCTATTATCATTAAAGAAAACCAATGCAAGAGTTTAAAGAAATACACAACTGGATTAAATTAAATAACAAATTCCCTGAAGATTTTAATGTTAGTACACTGCCTTCTCCCGATTTTATAAGCAACGGGAAACAATTAATTTCCTTTTCAACAAATAACTATCTTGGGTTGTCATCAGACCCGGCAATGATTGCAAGTGCTGCAGAAGGTTTGAAAAAATATGGTGTTGGTAATTGCGAATCCAGACTTTTAGGCGGAGATCTTGATGTTTACAGAGCACTTGAAAATAAATTAGCTGAGATGAAACATAAGGAGTCAGCTCTTATGCTGGCTACAGGTTTTTTAACAAACCTGGGTATCTTGTCAACCTTGCCTAAGGCTGCGCAAATATGCAGGGCTTACGGTTACAGGTCTAAAAACACATACAATCACATGTTTTTTAGTGATGAGTTTAATCATATCAGTATCCGTGAGGGAATCCGCATGTCGGGTTGTCAGAAAATCACATACAGACATTGTGATTTGAATCATCTTGAGTCGTATTTGAAAAAATACGATGATTATGTTAAGATTATCGTTACAGATGGAGTATTCAGTCAGGATGGAGATATTGCCCCGCTTCCTGAAATGGTACAGCTTGCAGAGAAGTATAATGCCATTCTATATGTAGATGATGCGCATGGCACCGGTGTGTTAGGTACGCATGGGGGAGGTATTTCAGAGCATTTCAATTGTTACAGTCCCAATATGATTCATATGGGTACACTAAGTAAGGCTTACGGTGCTTTAGGAGGCTTTGTAGCGACTGAAAAATATGTAACTGATATATTAAAATACACCTGTTCGTCTTACGGCTTTACATCAACTATTCCTCCGGATCAGGCATATGCTATTATTACGGCTATGGATCTGATTAAAAATGAGCCGGAACGCAGACAAAAGCTCTGGAATAACCAGGCTTATTTTGTTGAACGTATTACACGTATGGGGTATCAGCTATTAAGTACCCAGACACCTATTATGCCTATACACATTGGCGATGAAAAAATATGTATGGAATTATCTGCATTACTTCATAATGAAGGGATACATATTGATGCGATAATGTTTCCGGCCGTTAAGATGCATTCAAGCAGATTACGTGTCATGGTAAATGCCATGCATACCAAAGAGCAAATAGATAAATTGCTGAGTATTTTAGATTCGTATAAAAATAAAATTATACATTCTTCAGTAGCTACTGAGTGTTAGTATTAATACAATTTCCCTGAGTCTTCAACAATCAGAAGAGTTAGTCAGGCTCAGGGAAATAAATTCTCTTTTTATACTGGGTTTATCTGTGTGATTTTTTTCTATCTGTTTACTGCATAAAGTAACTGTTGTATATCCTGATCCAGCAATTTTATGGAGGCTTGTAGCTGATTTAGCATGTTCGCACGCGTTTCAAGCAAATCAGAAGTATATATACCACCTGATCCAAAAAGTAAATCAATCTTTGCTGCGTTTTTTTTTGATTTACCATCTTCAAGCTCATTATATTCCTGCCAGCGTGCACGGATATTATGGCAAATAGAATATTGCTTGCTATTGCTGAATTCTTTGTGCGTTAAGACATACCAGATGGTTGTCGGGTAATATTTTGAGGATTCTGGTTCGTACCAAATATCAGTTAATAAATTTCTGGGGTGCAGGTATTCTGTTTTGCGGGAAGATGATAGAGAGAGCAAGCCAAGCGTTGCACTGCCGAGGCCGCCTGTTATAGCAACAACATCCGAAGAGCTCTGAGGTTTGATAAAGATAGCAGCTACAGCCGTTAATGCACCGAGGGTGATGGATGCAACAGTCAGCTTATTTACTCTTGAACTTTCTTTATCACTCATGTATGTTGAAAGCTGATCTGCACGCTCTCCTTCACAATCTAACTCGGCAGCTATACCTGCAATTTCTGTCCGACAAACGATTAAACGATTTGTCACTGCTAATTTTTTTATAATGATAGATACCTGGGTTTCGGGATCTGGCTGGGCAGCATATTGCTTTTCTAATTGTGTCAGTTCAAATATAAGATCAAGCGTGCCGGTTGCATTAGCAAGATTTATATTCGATAACGAGTATTGTTGAATAAGTGCACTATCTGATTTTATTACTTCCGGAATAGAATAATAGGGCATGTTAACAGAATCTGTTGAGTAACTGTAATCCGGATAACAATAGCTGAATGATTTTGAGCCCGGCATAGTAGATACGCAGGAACATGTAATAAACAGAAATGTGATATATAATAGGAAAGAATAATTCATGCTATAAATGTATCGGATGTAATACTATTACACATTTCTTAAATATAGATGATTTTTGGAAAAATGAATTGAAAAAATGCGGAAGATATTTATGATAAAATAAATTATTCTCATGTAGCGTATGGTGATATTCAATAGACGCATCATGCAAATTCTTCCAAGGATTAAACGTTAACACATCCAATTGAGTTCTAAAAGAACTCCGTGGAGGGTTTATATTTTAAACCAAAATACGTATCACGTTACATTAGATTAAATGAATTATTCATTCAGATAACTCTTTACAGAAATTTTAATCATGTCAATAAGCTCATCGTTCATATATTCATATTCATCAGGAATATCCAAAATAACTATATGTTTATTATTGGATGGTTCTTTGAAATTTTCCACGATACGTTGTTTATGCTTCTTTTCCATTACAAAGATTATATCAGTCCAATCAATTAGTTTTGAAGATAATTTAATTCGGGCAGAGGGTTCAGTACCTGCGGACCGTACAATATGTACCGGATCATTTTTATAAATAGTTTCAGCTGTAAGACTTCGTCTTTTATTTCTGCTGCACACAAAAAGTATATTCATTTGTATTTAAAGAAATTCAATTAATAATCCGGATGAATAAAAAAGTCCCGCCATACTTCAGCGGGACTTTTCTACAATTAAGCAATACGGGAAGTAGAGCTATATCTTTATTTTGCGAAATTTACAGAACGCATTTCACGGATTACCGTTACTTTAATTTGTCCCGGATACTGCATTTCTTTTTCTATTTTCTGTGCAATGTCAAATGATAAAATACCTGCTTTATCATCCGTTACATTTTCTGCATCAACCATAATACGCAGCTCTCTGCCAGCCTGTATTGCGTAACATTTTAATACGCCGTCAAATGAAAGCGCCAGTTGCTCAAGATCTTTCAGACGTTTGATGTATTGCTCCATCACTTCACGACGTGCGCCAGGGCGTGCACCGCTGATGGCATCACATACCTGAACGATAGGAGAGATGAGGCCGGTCATTTCAATCTCGTCGTGGTGCGCTCCAATGGCATTACAGATTTCTGCAGACTCTTTGTATTTTTTAGCAAGCTCCATACCTAAGATTGCGTGCGGCAATTCGGGCTCATCCGGATATACCTTACCAATATCGTGTAACAAGCCTGCACGCTTCGCAACCTTCGCATTTAAGCCAAGTTCAGAAGCCATGGTGGCGCAAAGTTTAGCAACCTCTCTGGAGTGTTGTAATAAATTTTGTCCGTATGAAGAACGGAAACGCATACGGCCGACCAAACGGATCAGTTCAGGATGTAAACCATGAATACCTAAATCAATTGCTGTACGTTCACCGATTTCAATAATTTCTTCGTCTAAGTGTTTTGCTGTTTTAGTAACAACTTCTTCGATACGTGCCGGGTGAATACGTCCGTCCTGTACCAAACGGTGTAATGATAAACGGGCAACCTCTCTGCGAACCGGATCAAAACCTGAAATAATAATTGCTTCGGGTGTATCATCTACAATAATTTCCACACCTGTAGCGGCTTCAAGCGCACGGATGTTTCTACCTTCACGGCCAATGATTTTACCTTTAATATCGTCGCTCTCAATATTGAAAATAGATACACAGTTTTCAACGGCATTCTCAGTAGCTGTACGTTGCAATGTTTCGATAACGATTTTCTTCGCATCCTTTGTCGCAGTCATTTTTGCCTCATCTGTAATGCGTTTGATATAAGAAGATGCTTCCGAACGGGCTTCTTCTTTGATGGTATCCATTAATTGAGCTTTCGCTTCTTCACCGGTAAGGCCTGCGATTTTCTCTAATTTCTCAATCTGGGAATGCCGAAGTTTTTCTAATTCTTCTTTACGCTTGTTCAGAATATCCAATTGGGAAGAAAGATTTTCGCGCAAAGAATCCAGTTCCGCTTCACGGCGGGTATTGGTTTCCATCTGTTTTGAAATCGTTTGTTCCCGTTGTTTGATTTTTTGCTCGTTCTGAATAATCAGATTCTTCTTTTTATTTGAATCTTCTTCAAATTCCGTTTTAAGCTTCAGGAAATGTTCTTTCGCTTCAAGTTGCTTGTCTCTTTTAGCTGTTTCAGCTTTTAATTCAGCTTCTTTAAGAATTAAGTTCGCTTTTTCTTTTGCTTCAGCTTCTTGTTTTGAAAAATCTTTCTGGAAAATAATTTTTCCAGCTACAATGCCTATGCCGATTGAAACAACAGCAGCAGCAAGGATATACATTATTAATTCGGACATGATAATAATTGGGGTTTAACGCAACCGCAGCAGATACTAATATAAGGAAGGAAACAAATGCAAAAATGCTTATTTAATAAGCTAAGGCCTCTGAAAGGATGCGATCTATATGCTCTATCTTATGCTGAACGATAGATTCATTGTCCGTTGTGGTTTGATCAGATTTTAATTTGTCCATAACAGAATCAAATACTGTCATAGATAATAAATCCTGTTTATCGTCAATTCCAAATTGCTCACGGAAATGTTTGAGCTTTTCATTTATTAATTTCCCGGCGATACGGATACGTTCTTCTTCAGAAGCATCCACTCGCATTGGGTAGTCGCGATCACTAATCCTGATTTTAATTGATAACTCGCCCATATTGAGGGGATTAAATCAGTTTTATTCTTTGATAAAGGCAATGCATTTGTCAATCTCCTTAATATACTCATTGATTTTGAGCTTTAGCTCAGTCTTTCGATAAGTATCATCCGCGATTGATGTTACAATTTTACTTATTTTCTCTTGATTATGAAAGTTTCTCACTTCTTCTTCTTTCAGAATTATCTGATTTTTCAGTTTTTGATTCTCTGATTGAAGCTCCTTGTAAGAAATCGCAAGTTCTTTATGCACGTGAGCCAACTTTAAAGCTTTCGCCTCAAGCTGCTCCAAACGCAATAAAAGTTCCTTTGATCCAGACATAGCTCAAATTATATAAAAACCTACAATAAAACAACTTAGAATTAACATAAGTAAACCATTCAGATTCAAATGGCTTGTTTGAATTGCTTTAGATTCAGTAATTATTATTTACGGATAACAGTATTCAATTCTTTCTCGAACGTTGCCATCAGCTTATTCATTGTTGCTTCAATTGCTTGATCTGTAAGTGTTTGATCTTTATCAAGCAACGTAAAGCTAAGTGAATACGATTTTTTCCCGCTTTCAATGTGTTTCCCTTCATATACATCAAAAACATTGATATCGGTAAGAAGTTTCCGCTCCGTTTTTAATGCCAGTTCTTTAATCTGAGCAAACGTTACGGAAGCATCTAATACCAGTGAAAGGTCGCGGCGTACTTCCGGATATTTTGGAATCTCACTGTATTTGGATTTGTTTGAGTATAGTTCCAGTAACAGATCTGCATCAAAATCGGCAAACAATGTTTCCTGTTTAACTTCTGTTGCTTTTAATAATGCATTGGATACATAACCCAATTCAACCAGCACTTTACCACCATGTTTATAAATCACACCTTTTGAAAACAATGGATTTGATTCAATTTCCTGTACCTGTGTAACCGGAATATGAAGTTTTTCAAGTATCTGCACAACAACTTCTTTTAAATCAAAAAAATCAACCGGCTTAGACGGCTGGTTCCAGCTTTCGCTATGCTGATTACCTGTTAAGAATACAGAAAGCTTATTATATTCTTTGTATTTATTTCCTCTTTTGAAATATACCTTACCCCATTCAAACAGCTTCAGATTTTTTTGTCTTCTGTTGATGTTATAAGCAATCGTTTCAAGTCCTGTAAATGCAAGCGAAGACCGCATGTACGCAAGCTCTTCACTTAATTTATTTAAGATTGGTACAGCATCTTCTTTACTTGAAAGCATTTCTATGTAAGATGCCTTTGTTAACGAATTTGTTAAAATCTCCTGAAAGCCTTTTGCTATAAGTGTCTGATCAATCAAATGATGAATATGGTCCGAATCTTTTGCCGGAAATTCAGATAAGAAGTCGGAACTCAGACGGTCACTTAATTCAATATTATCATATCCGTAAATACGCAGAACTTCTTCTACCAGGTCTGCCTCACGCTGTACATCTACCCGGAATGGAGGAATGTCCAGAACCAGCAAATCTCCGTTTCTGAAAGCAAGTTTAATGTCAAGTAATGCGATGATTTCAAGAATGCGGTCAGCAGGAATTTCTTTGCCTATTAATTTACAAATGCGTTGGTGTGTAGTTTCAATTCTGAAAGGAGGAAATGCTTCTGTATGAGAATCCAGAATGTCGGAAGAAATTTCACCGCCTGCAATTTCAACAATTAAAGCAGCCGCTTTACGCAATGCAACTTTAGGCATGTTGGGATCTGTTCCTCTTTCAAAACGAAAAGAAGAGTCCGTTTTCAAGCCATGTTTCATCGAAGATGTACGTACTGTTTCAGGATTGAAATAGGCTGACTCCAGAAAAACGTGGCGTGTATTATTTTTAACTCCGGAATCCAAGCCGCCGAAAACACCCGCCAGGCACATAGGTTCGGAAGAGTTACAGATCATGAGATCCTGATCAAAGAGTTTGCGTTTTGTACCATCTAAGGTTATAAACTCTGTTCCTGCCGGTAAATTTTTAACAACTATCGTATGACCTTTAATTTCGTCCAGATCAAAAGCATGAAGTGGCTGACCCAAACTATGCATAACATAATTTGTTGCATCAACTATATTGTTTATCGGATTTAATCCGATAGAACGCAGCCGGTTTTTTAACCATTCAGGAGATTCAGCAATTTTTACATTTGTAATTGCCAGACCGGTATATCTCGGGCAACCTTTTGTGTTTTCTACTTTCAGTGTAATGCTACTTGCTTTAAAACCAGGCTGGAAATTTTTAAGGTCTACTTTTTTAAGACTTCTGTTTAGCAGTGCACGTAAGTCGCGTGCTACGCCAAGATGAGATGCTGCGTCTGCACGGTTGGGTGTTAAACCGATTTCGAAAATATGATCCACTTCTATTTCAAAATATTTCTGAGCAGAAGTGCCGGGTTTAATCTCTTTTTCAATAACAATAATGCCATCGTGCGATTTGCCCATGCCTAATTCATCTTCGGCGCAGATCATGCCTTCAGAAACTTCGCCCCGTATTTTAGACTTTTGTATACTGAACGGTTCGCCTTCAGAAGGGTACAGGGTTGCGCCAATAGTAGCAACCACAACTGTCTGACCGGCTTTAACATTCGGTGCTCCGCAAACAATATCTAATGGCTTTTCACCGCCAATATCGACCGTTGTTTTTCTTAATCTGTCTGCGTTCGGGTGCTTTTCACAGGTAAGTACTTTACCTATTACAATACCTTCCAGACCACCTTTAATGCTTTCGAATTTTTCTACCTTTTCCACTTCAAGACCCGAATGTGTTAACAGGCGTGCTATTTCATCCGGTGATTCTGTTAAATCAATATAGTCTTTAAGCCAATTATAAGAAATGCGCATGTATTTGAATCAATATTTAAGATGTAAAAGTACAGAATAATGTGGGAATATGATAGTATTTGCTTTGCCACGGCCTTACTTTTTAAGCGTGTGAATGTATTTAGAATGCTGCATCCTGTTTGTAATTGTGTTCGTATCATTTTGCCGGATAAAAATCAGATTTCAGGGAAAGGAAGGTAAGAGATAGAATAGGATTTTCCCAAGCTTATATACGGGTGAAGTACGGGTGAACTATGGATAAAATACAGATGAACTACGGGTGAACGTGTTTGGATACTTAATATTTCTATAAAAAGGAAAATACTGAAATGCACTCCTTAACAATGTTCACCGAGTAATAATTCCGTACACATTTATTTTTTCAATGCTGTTTAAATGATCCTGAACGTGTGGCTGTATATGTATAAACAACAGATATAATTTTTATTTCCTTCAAAAAGTCTCATATTAGATTTTATGAAAATGAATGCATGTACATTAATTTAGAAACCCATGTTAACGACAGGAACTGAGGCGCCGGATTTTGAATTACATTCGACTCCTGATCAAAAATTAAAGCTAAGTGAACTAAGAGGAAAAAAAGTAATTTTAGCATTTTATCCGGCAGACTGGAGCCCTGTATGTGGCGACCAGATGTCGTTATATAATGAAACCCTGAAGTTTTTTACCAAGCATAATGCGCAACTATTGGGTATTTCAGTAGATAGCAAATGGTGTCATCTGGCTTTTAGTCAGGATCACAAATTTCATTTTCCATTGCTGGCAGATTTTGAACCCAAAGGGAATGTTGCAAAAATGTATCAGGTATACGATGATACATTAGGTGAATGTCAGCGTGCATTATTTGTGATTGATGAGAAAGGTATTATACGCTGGAATTATTTGTCACCAGTGGGTATAAATCCCGGAGCGGATGGCATTTTAGATGCACTGGAACAACTGGATACGATATAACAATAATCTTATGAGCGCACAATTAAAAAAAGCTGTTAATACGAAAGATCATATTCAGGGAAATAAAGATGCCCCGCTGGAACTTGTAGAATATGGAGATTATCAATGTCCGCATTGTGGTCACGCTTATCCGATCATTAAAGCGTTGCAAGAAGTGTTGGGTGATCAACTGAAATTTGTGTTCCGGAATTTTCCATTAACAGAAGTTCATCCGGATGCATTCAATGCTGCAGTAGCAGCCGAGGCTGCTGGTTTGCAGAACAGATTCTGGGAGATGCATGATATTATTTTTGAACATCAGAGAACGTTAAATTGGGATGCCTTATTTGCTTATGCAGAAATGGCAGGACTTGATATGAATCGTTTTAAAAAAGATGTAGAAGATACAATTGCTGCCGCTAAGGTTGAAGCAGATTTTGAAAGTGGTGTACGCAGCGGAGTAAATGGCACACCTTCTTTTTATATCAATGGAAAAAAATACGATGGAGATTGGGAAGAAGAACCATTTTTATATTATTTGAAAAGTCTTATCTGAGGCTGACAAAAAAATCATATAGTTATATTTAATAGCGTTTGTATTTTATTCAAAAAAATGAATAGCGTGCAGGCGCATCGTAAACGCTGATCGTGTAGTATTGCAGAACGTTTAACGTTTGTTAAGTGCATAAACAAATCATAAATAGTATTGCAGTAATAATTTTTATTAAATATTTTAGTAACAAATAATAAGAAACATGTATGATATCGTTTGCCATTTTTATCATACATCAAACTTTTTAAGTATTATTTATTTGATATAAAATTCAAACCGGACATATATACAAATAATGTTCTATCAACAGGTATGATTAAGAACTTATAATTTTCAAACAGCGTAATTTTAAAATTAATTTTGAATCATATACGATTATGGGATTATTCGATAAAATTTTTGGAGCCAGCAAAAACGGATTGAATGTTGATACAACATTTGCTTTTTCATCAGATCTTATGCCGGAAGATCAATTTTGGTTTATCATTGAAACGTCTCACAGTAAATCCGAAGGCGAGTTCAATCTCCAGCAGATAAAGCTGAAAGATATGTTGAGAGGCATGTCGCCTCAGACTATTGTACTGTTTGATAATCGATTTAAACAATTAAGAGGTGCAGCATATAACTGGCAATTATGGGGTGCAATATATATTATTAACGGCGGTTGCAGCGACGATACATTTATGGATTTTCGCGACTGGCTGATTGCACAAGGCAAAGATTTTTATTATAAAATAAGCAGTAATCCGGCTCTTTTGGAAAAGGTAAATACGGCGGTGATTGATGTAGACTGGGAAGGAATGGGATATGTAGCTACAGATGTTTTTGAAGATCTTACAGGTGAAGAAGATTTTCCTTCAGATTATGTAGAAAACCATGAAATATCCGGTGAGGCATGGAATGAAGATTCAGATGATTTGAAAAAGATGTTTCCGGAGCTTTGGGCAAAGTATTATGGTACGTATAAC